>Ga0196971_1000104_pt1 | contig 81968 bp, 78 predicted proteins | sample S1v_1013CmetaG_FD_148660 | JGI IMG/M metagenome (GOLD analysis project Ga0196971, IMG submission 148660) | Soil microbial communities from Anza Borrego desert, Southern California, United States - S1+v_10-13C | ecosystem: Environmental > Terrestrial > Soil > Desert | place: USA: California...
TGCAACGATGCCGATCACGCCTTGATGCCATGAGTCATCAAAAACGCTGATGGTTGTCCGGTTCTTCGGATCGAAATTGTCCAGCAAGCTAAGTGCGGTGTCCTGCATGTCGGCTTCGATGTCGCGCCGCTCGCGGTTGATTGTGTCGAGTTGCTGCGCGATGGCCCAGGCACGGCCTTCATCGTCGGTGGTCAGGCATTCGATCCCTAGCGACATGTCGGCCAAGCGGCCGGCAGCGTTCAGGCGTGGTCCGAGTGCAAAGCCGAGGTCGAACGGGGTGGCGCGCCGCGCTTCCCGGCCCGCGGCGCGGAACAGGGCCGCAATGCCGGGCTGCATGCGACCGGCACGCATCCGCTTCAGGCCTTGCGCCACGAGGATACGGTTGTTGGCGTCGAGCTTTACCACGTCGGCAACGGTTCCGAGGGCAACAAGGTCGAGCAGGGCATCGAGCTTGGGCTGCGTTTGGGCGTCGAAAACGCCTCGCTTGCGAAACTCCGCGCGCAGTGCGAGCAGCACATAGAACATGACGCCGACGCCTGCGAGGTTCTTGCTCGGGAAGCCGCATTCCGGCTGATTGGGATTGACGATCACACGCGCGTCGGGCAGGGTGTCGCCCGGCAGGTGATGGTCGGTGACGACGACGTCGATGCCACGCCGGTTTGCTTCTGCCACGCCATCGATGCTGGCGATGCCGTTGTCGACGGTGACAATGATGTCCGGTGATTTTTCCCGGACAGTCAGCTCCACGATTTCCGGCGTCAGGCCGTAGCCATATTCGAAGCGGTTGGGGACGATGAAATCAACCTGCGCCCCAAGCATGCGCAAGCCGCGCAAGGCGACGGCACAGGCTGTCGCCCCATCGCAATCGTAGTCGGCAACGATGACCAGCTTTTTCCCGGCGGTGATGGCATCAGCGAGAAATTCCGCGGCTGCGTCGATATGGCGCAGACCGGACGGAGTGATCAATGCGGCCAACTCACTCGAAAGTTCTTTTGTGTCGACCAGTCCGCGCGCGGCATAAAGGCGCGCCAGCACGGGGTGGATGCCTTGCTGGCGGAGCATTTCCGCGGTGCGGAAGGAATAGGGGCGGGCGGCGATGCGGGTCATGGACGTAGGCTTGCGAGGGTTGGTTTGATCCAGAACTTCCGCAGCGACGATCTGGTTGTAGCGAAATGCGAAATGCGCGCGTCGTTGGTAAGGATCGTTGTTATTCCGCCGATTGTTCCTGATTTCAACGCGTCCAGCAATGGTGCGAACCATTCCGCTTCGAATGAGCGCATGTGTTCCAGCCAGCGCCCCCAGTCATTCGAAAGCGCCGGTTCCAGAAGCCCGTCCAGTACGAGAAGACCGCGCTTGGGCCGTGCCGAGATGGCCTCGCTCGCTTTTTCTGTCGTCATGCGATGCGGCACATATTCTTCGAATGCCTTCATCCAGGATGAAAGGTTGAACGTGTGACTGTATCCGTCCGAAACGCCAGGCACATCGGCAGAACCGCCCCATAGCCAGAGCGAGTTAATCGGCTTCAGTCGCCGTGTTTCCCGTTCTTCGTTGAGCGGATGATTGTGCCAATGCATTTGCACTTCGTTCTGTACCCTGCGCCAGTCGCGCTCACCGGGCCCTTTGGGCATCCAGATATCGATATTGTGTCCGGTGGCCGCATCCGGCGAGGACGTTTTCAGGTCCGTCCACTCGTCGGAGCGGAGAAACCATGTAGTGGCATTTCCGTAGAAAAGTTCCTTTCCCGCTTCCTCAAACAACGGTTTGGCGATGTCGAAAAGGCTTCTGGATTCCGCTTCTGTAAGGTCAAGGTGACGCACATCGGTCAGCACCAGGTGATCGCGCGCGATGTGAATGTGAACGGGCTGCAACACGAACCAGCGTCCCGGGTGCGGAGGCAGGCCGAAAGATTGCATCAATGCTTTAGCTATCGGTGGGCTGCCGGTTCCTGTCATGGTGTCGGCCATGCCGAATTGCTGGGACAGCCATTTTTCATGGGGCAGGGCTCGCGAAAATTCGGTGCAGACTTCATTGCGCCGTGCAGCTCCCGAAGCGCGGGCTGTCAGCGTGGCAAGGGCTGGGAGGTGCAGTTCCTTCAACAGGTCGGCGGACATTTCCGCCGGCGGCAAAGCGAACGGGATCAGGATATCAAGATGACTCATGGCGCGATTGTATGGCAAACTGCGGGCTGCATTCGATGTTGCCAATCAATCTATACGGTGCAGCAATGCCCGCTCTCCGTCCAGGCAACCTCCTTCAGGAGTCATCTTTGAGTATCACAAAAAACCTTCCCTTTGAGTGGCTGGTAGGGATGCGCTATACGCGCGCCGGCCGCCGTAGCGGACGCAACAGTTTCATTTCCTTTATTTCCCTGATTTCGATGGCCGGCATTGCGCTCGGCGTCGCAGCCCTGATCGTCGTCCTTTCGGTCATGAACGGCTTCCAGAAAGAAGTGCGTGACCGCATGCTTTCCGTGCTGTCGCATATTGAGGTGTTCGACGCCTCGGGCAGCATGACCGACTGGCAAGCGACGGCGAAGGAATCCTTCCAGGTTTCGGCGGTGAAAGGCGCTGCACCTTATGTTGCCGCGCAGGCAATGTTGACGCGTGACGATACTGTGCGCGGTGTCGTCATACGCGGTGTGCTGCCGGAGGAGGAGCCCAAGGTGTCGGATGTGGCCGGGCAGGTCTATGACGGCAGCTTCGGCAACCTGCAACCCGGACAGTTCAATATCGTTCTCGGCAAGGAGCTCGCGCGAGGACTGCGACTCGGCGTAGGGGATAAGGTCACGATGATTGCCCCGCAAGGGCAGGTAACGCCGGCAGGCGTATTGCCGCGTCTCAAGCAATTTACGGTCGGCGGCATCTTTGAAGCCGGACACCATGAATACGACTCCAGCCTTGCGTTCATCCACATCGATGATGCAATCAGGATGTTCAAGCTGGAAGCGCCGACCGGGCTACGGCTGCGCGTGGAAGACATGCAACGCGCACCGCAAGTGGCGGTTGACCTGTCCCGCATCCTGAGCGGCAACCTGCTGATTCTCGACTGGTCGAAGCAGAACCGGACCTGGTTCGCTGCCGTGCAAACTGAAAAGCGCATGATGTTCATCATCCTGACGCTGATCATCGCAGTGGCGGCATTCAACCTGGTGTCGACGCTGGTCATGACCGTTACGGACAAACAGGCTGATATCGCCATTCTCCGGACATTGGGTGCTTCGCCGGCATCGATCATGAAGATCTTCATCATCCAGGGGGCGCTGGTGGGCTTGCTTGGCACCGCGATCGGCGTTGGACTTGGCGTCACGGTCGCACTGAATATCGACGTGATCGTGCCCTTCATTGAGCGCATGCTTGGCGTGCAGTTTCTGTCGAAAGACATTTACCTGATCACGGAATTGCCGTCCGACTTGCGCTGGCCGGACGTCTGGACAATCGGTGGCGTTGCGGTGGTGCTGGCCTTCGTCGCGACCCTGTATCCGAGCTGGCGTGCAGCCAATGTGCGGCCGGCAGAAGCCCTCCGTTACGAATAAGAAGGAATAACCATGAAACTGATCGGCTTGTACGATTCTCCGTATGTGCGCCGCGTGGCTGTCACCATGCGCTTATACGGGCTGGAGTTTGAACATGTGGCGCTGTCGGTATTTCGCCATCAGGACGAGATGCGCAAGATCAATCCGCTTTTGAAGGTGCCGATGCTGGTGCTCGACAACGGCGAGAAGCTGATCGAGAGCAGTCTCATCCTGGATTATCTCGACAGCGAGGCGCCGGAGGAAAAGCGGCTGACGCCCCTGTCCGGCCCCGCCCGGCGCAAGGTGCAACAACAGTGTGCCACTGCACTCGTAGCTGTAGAGAAGGCCGTTGCGATTTACTACGACACGACCCTCCGGCCGAAAGAATTCTCCTACGCGCCATGGGTCACACGCTGCACCGAGCAGATGCATATAGCATTCGGCATGATGGAAGCACAGCCGCAATCGGCTGCGTTGGCAGGTGCTCCGCTTACTCAGGCCGATGTTACAGCGGCGGTCGTGCTGCGCTTTGCGCAATATGTGCTCCCATCGGAATTTCCGCAGGGACGTTATCCGCAACTTGAGAGGCTGTCAGCGTTCTGTGAAGCATTGCCAGCATTTGTGCAGACACCATTGGAATGACGATGAATCCAGTCGTATTGTCTTGTCGAGGCTTGGCAAAAACCTTCACGCAAGGGAAATATTCGGTCGATGTTCTCAAGGGCATCGATTTCAGTGTCTCCAGGGGGGAGCGTGTCGCCATCGTCGGTGCTTCCGGTTCCGGAAAATCGACGTTGCTGCACCTGCTGGGTGGGCTCGATACACCATCTGCCGGAAACGTCACGCTGCTAGGGCAGGATTTCGCCAGCATGAGCGAGAAGGCGCGGGGCGACTTGCGCAACGATGCGCTTGGGTTCGTCTATCAATTCCACCATCTCTTGCCCGAATTCTCTGCTCTGGATAATGTCGGCATGCCGCTGATGATCCGGCGGATGAACCGGGACAAGGCACATGAAGCGGCGCAACAGGTGCTGGCACGGGTAGGGCTGGCAAATCGCGTCACCCACGTGCCGGGCGAACTGTCCGGAGGTGAGCGCCAGCGAGTCGCACTGGCGCGAGCCTTGGTGACGCAGCCGGCCTGTGTTCTCGCCGATGAGCCGACCGGCAATCTCGATCGAGTGACGGCCCACAAGACATTCGATCTGATGCTGGAGTTGTCTCGCACCTTGGGGACGGCATTTGTCATCGTCACCCATGACATTGAACTGGCCCGGCATTGCGACCGGGTATTGCGGCTTTCCGAGGATGGCCTGCATCCCTATGTGGATTGATACGCACTGTCATCTCGACGCGAACGAGTTCGCCGGTGAGTCGGATACGATCGCCGAGAGTGCAGCGCGGCAGGGAATATCCTGCATCATTATTCCCGCGGTAGAACGGGCTAACTTTTCCGCCGTCCAGGCCCTCGCCGCGCGCCACGCGAATTGCACCTATGCGCTGGGCATCCATCCGATGTACGTTCCACAGGCTGAGGAAGGCGATCTGTCTGTATTGCGTGCGGCCGTCGGGCAGGCAATGCAGGACCAGCGATTTGTCGCCGTTGGCGAGATCGGCCTCGATTTCTTCATTCCCGAGCTCTCCGCAGGTGCACTACGCGAGAAGCAGGAGTATTTCTTTAGCGAGCAATTGAAGATCGCGCGGGATTTCGGCTTGCCGGTTCTGCTGCATATTCGTCGGGCCCAGGACATTATTCTGAAATACCTCCGTCGAACCGGCGTCACTGGCGGGATTGCTCATGCATTCAATGGCAGCTTCCAGCAGGCCGAGTCGTTTATTCAACTGAACTTCAAGCTTGGCCTGGGCGGAGCCATGACATTCCCTCGCGCTTTGCAGATACGGCGTCTCGCTGCCGAGCTTCCGCAGGACGCACTGGTCCTGGAGACGGACGCACCCGATATTGCTCCAGCATGGGTGCATACGGGGCGAAACACTCCCGAAGAGTTGCCACGCATTGGGCAGGTGCTTGCTGACTTGCGTGGCATGCCGGTCGAAGCGCTGGCCGCCGCAACGTCGGAAAACGCACGCGCGGTATTGCCGCGTCTGAAAGCCTTGTCGTAATCCGATGCGCAGTACCATCCTGGGTTTCGTCGTTGGCGCTTTGCTGCTGCAGAATCAGGCGACATTGCCAGCTGCTTACATACTGTTCTTGGTCCTTATCGGTGCCGCCATTTGTGGCGTACTGGCGAGGAGACAACGGCAACCTGCCATCCGGATCCTTGCATTGTCAGCCAGCGGAGCGGCAATGGGATTTGCATGGGCGGGACTGTTTGCCCAGCATTATCTGGCGCAAGAGCTGCCTAAGGAATGGGAGGGGCGCGATGTCACGGTCGTGGGTGTCGTTGATAGCCTGCCTTACCACTTTGAGCAGGGCGTGCGTTTCAATATCGCCGTTGAGCGCATCATTGGCAGCGACGATGCAATACCCGTTTTGCCGCGCCGGCTCGCGCTGTCGTGGTACTCCGCATTTCGCATGGACGAACTGCAGGCAGTCGGGAAAGTGCAGCCAGGTGAGCGTTGGCAACTGACCGTGCGCCTGCGGCGCCCCCATGGCAATGCCAATCCTTATGGCTTTGATTATGAGGTGTGGCTTCTCGAGCAGGGACTGCGCGCGACCGGTTACGTCCGTCCGGACCAACGTTTAACGCTGAAGAATGAACGGCTTGACGAGTTTGTGCCTGGATTCGGCAATGTGGTGCAGCGCAGCCGCGCATGGCTGCGGGACCGCATCCATGCAACGCTGCCCGATAGCGAATACGCAGGTGTCATCGTAGCGTTGGTCATTGGCGACCAGCGCGCGATCGATCAGTCCGACTGGAAGGTGTTCAACCGCACAGGCATCGGTCATCTGATCTCCATCTCAGGTTTACATATCACGATGATTGCCGGGATGTTTGCCGCACTGGTGTTCGCCTTGTGGCGCCGTTCATTTTTCACACAGGCGAACCTGCCCCTGATTCTGCCCGCTCAAAAGGCAGCTGCGTTGGCCGGCGCTCTGGTTGCGCTCTTATATGTGTTGCTGGCGGGCTTTGGCATTCCAGCACAGCGCACGCTCTACATGTTGTCCGTCGTGGCAATAGCGCTTTGGCTGGGGAGAGCGACCAGCGTTTCGCATGTGCTCTGTAGTGCACTAGGTGTTGTCGTTCTGCTGGATCCTTGGGCGGTGCTCTGGCCAGGATTCTGGCTTTCATTCGGTGCCGTGGCGGTTATCCTATATGCGTCAGTCGGTCGGGCTCAGCCATACGTGTCTGAGCCAGGTCTTCATGGCGAAAGGTGGATCGCTACGCTGAAGGCCGCAACACATAGCCAATATGTGGTCACGGTTGGATTGGTGCCATTGACCATGCTGTTATTCGGCCAGATTTCACTGGTCAGCCCGATTGCGAATGCGGTGGCGATTCCCCTGATTAGTTTTATCATCACGCCGTTGTCACTGATTGGCAGTGTGTTGCCTTCACCGTTGTCGGATGGGGCGCTGCAGTTCGCGCATTGGCTGATAGCGCTGTTGGCGGAGGGGTTGCGGTGGCTGAGCGACTATTCGTTCGCGGTCTGGAGCGCTCCAGTTCCGTCCTGGTGGATGTTTGCTGCAGCGCTTGCCGGCATCCTTTGGTTGCTTGCGCCACCAGGTTGGCCCGTGCGCTGGCTGGGCCTTGCTGGTCTCGTTCCCTTGGCGCTCAATACGGCAAGCCATCCTGCTTACGGCGAGATGTGGGTAACAGCCTTTGACGTGGGCCAGGGTATGGCGCTGTTGATCGAAACGCCGCATCGGCGTTTGCTTTACGACACCGGACCCGCTTACTCCACCGAGTCGGATGGCGGCAGCCGCGTGGTTGTTCCTTACCTTAAGGCTCGCGGTATAACAAGCCTCGATGCAGTCATTATTTCTCACAGCGACATCGATCACTCCGGCGGTGCACGGTCAATTTTCGAGGAGATCCGGGTCGCCTCGGTGTCGTCGTCACTTCCAACGGGACACCCGCTTGCGGAGCAGGCACCGAAGCATCAGCGTTGTAAAGCAGGGCTGGCATGGATATGGGACGGCATCCGCTTCGAAATATTGCACCCTGCCCCGGCCAGTTACGACAGCAGCAAATGGAAACCAAACGCGCGCAGTTGTACGCTCAAGATTACCTCGGGCGCACAATCGATTCTCCTTCCTGGTGACATCGAGGCAGTACAGGAAGCTGAGTTGCTGGGAAGTGTTCCGGATGGATTGCGCTCCAACGTTTTGCTGGCGCCGCACCATGGTAGTGGCACGTCCTCGACTCCTGATTTCCTGGACGCAGTCCGGCCCGAGATCGCGCTGTTTCAAGTCGGGTATCGGAATCGCTTCCGGCATCCGAAGCTCGAGGTGTTCGAACGGTACGGCAAGTTGGGCATCCGAAGGATTCGCAGCGACGAGTCGGGAGCAGTGCGATTGCGGTTTAGGACGCCCGGCGCCGGGTCTACTGATGCAGCAGAGGGTGCAGGAGAGCTCCTCTCCGCGGCGACAAATGCAAACGCTCCGATTCAAGTGATCGAATTCCGTACGGAACATGCCCGTTACTGGTATGGCCGCTGATTCGTTCATGTCGGTGTACACCACCGTGTCACGTTGACCACAGTGTATTCCTATTACGGTGCTTTTAGAGTGATGCTTCGGCGCTGCTCACGCGATGATTGCGGTATCCAATTACAATTCGACGCATTCTTGAGTTCCCGTGGGACCGGACAAGGTTCCAGGTATGTTTATGAGCCGACCAATTCTTCACTTTGCACACGCGAATAGTTTCCCGGCAGGGACCTACCGTGTTTTCTTTGATCACCTGCATAAACATTACGACGTGCGCGCGCTTTCGATGCACGCTCACAATCCGAAGTACCCGGTGACCAATGGTTGGACCGCACTCGCACGCGAGTTGATCGACGAATTGGCGGCCTGCTACAGCGAGCCCGTCATACTCGCCGGCCATTCGATGGGGGGCATGCTGAGTCTGATGGCCGCCAAGTCGCGGCCAGACCTCGTGCGCTGTGTGGTATTGCTCGATTCGCCGGTTGTTGCCGGCTGGCGCGCTGTCCTGCTGCGTACGGCAAAGAGGCTTGGAGTCGACAAGAAATTCTCTCCTGCCCAGTTTTCCGAGAAACGTCGCAACTTATGGCCGGATATTGAATCCGCCTATCAGCATTACGCTTCAAAACCGATGTTTACCGTATGGCCGCCGGAAGTATTGCGCGATTATGTCGAGCATGGCCTTGCACCGCACCCGGAGGGCGTTACGCTGCGGTTTACGCGAGAAACCGAAACCGCGGTCTATCGAAGCCTGCCTCATCATGTTGGCGCGATGGTACGACGACCGTTTCCTGTGCCAGTAGGTTTTGTCGGTGGCACACACTCGGTAGAGTGTCGTCAGGCCGGGCTTGCGGCAACCCGGCGTCTGGTGGGCCGACATTTCGTACAAATCCCCGGTGGCCACCTGTTCCCGATGGAGTCGCCTGCCGCTGCTGCAAATGCTGTCCACGGCATGATTCAATCATTGCTTCATTACTGATTCTCTTATGCGAGCGATTCTTCTCACGCGTTTTGCGGCACCCTTGCTGTTTGCCTTCAGCAGTGTGGCGATTGCCGATGCGACCAGTTGCCCCTTCTCCGATTATCCCAAGGTCCGGGAGAGCGGAAAAATCTCCCATGTGCTGGAGATCGATAACGATACCTTGCTCCTCAACCGCAACGATGGCTTCTATACCAGCGGCATGCGTTATGCCCGCCGCCATGCGCTGCGTGACGGCGAGATCTTGACGGTCTTCGGCTGGCGGATTGGACAGGAGCTGTACACTGCCTCCGACATCAAGCTGCCTCCCGAAGAGGTTGGCGCGCCGGACCATCCATATGCAGGCTGGCTGTTTGGCGGATTTTTCAAGGAAGTACATCATGCGAACGGCACACGAAAGAAATTCGGTATTGACATCGGTTGCATCGGTCCTTGTGCAGGCGGTGAATGGACGCAAACACAGTTCCATCGCATCATCGACCAGCCTTTGCCCAAGGCATGGAGCCGGCAGGTGAAGAACGAATTCGGCGTCGTCCTGTATGCAGAGATGGCCCCGGTAAGATGGACGCTCGGGCCGTCCGTGGATCTGACCCCGAGCTTCAATGCACGTTTTGGCAATATCTATACGGATGCCGGCGCAGGTCTCCTGCTACGGGCTGGCCAGCCCAATGTGCTGCCGGGACTGCGCACGCTTCACGCCTTCCTGCGAGCCGATGCGCGGGCCGTCGGATATAACGCAACACTCCAGGGGGGCTATTTCTCGAATGGCAACCCGCACACCGTGGACCCGAAACGGTTCGTGGGGGAGGGCGAAATCGGTATGGTCTGGGCGGGAGAGACATTTGGTACGAAGCTTTCCCTTGTCCGCAGAAGCAATGAGATCCGCGGCCTGCCGAACTCCGAGGGGGCTCAGAACTATCTCCAGTTGCAGTTTTCTTACAGTCCTTGACCGGATGTCAGCGGCGGAGACGTTGAATGGCGCCGAAAGGCACGGAACGGATCCGGTTTGGGGTATAATTTGAATTTCCCGCACGTGCCGTCCGGCACATCTCAGCAATGACCAAGTTTGTATTCGTCACTGGCGGCGTTGTTTCATCCCTCGGTAAAGGGATTGCAGCCGCTTCTCTCGCTGCGATCCTCGAATCGCGCGGCCTCAAAGTCACCCTCATCAAGCTCGATCCGTACATTAACGTCGATCCGGGAACGATGAGCCCGTTCCAGCACGGCGAAGTGTTCGTCACCGATGACGGCGCCGAAACTGACCTGGATCTGGGACATTACGAGCGCTTCATCACGGCCAAGATGAAGAAGCTTAACAATTTCACCACCGGTCAGATTTACGAATCCGTGATCCGCAAGGAGCGCCGCGGCGAGTATCTCGGCAAGACCGTGCAGGTGATCCCGCATATCACGAACGAGATCCAGGATTACATCCATCGTGGCGCCGAAGGTTATGACGTCGCCCTGGTTGAAATCGGCGGTACGGTCGGCGATATCGAATCGCTGCCGTTCCTCGAGGCTGCCCGTCAGCTGAGCCTGCGTGCCGGCCGAAATGAAACTGCGTTCGTACACCTGACTCTAGTACCGTATATCGCTTCGGCTGGTGAACTGAAGACCAAGCCGACTCAGCACAGCGTGCAGAAGCTGCGCGAAATCGGTATTTCCCCGGACGCGCTGCTCTGCCGCGCGGACCGCCGCATTCCGGACGACGAGCGGGCAAAGATTTCCCTGTTCTCCAACGTGCCGGAAGATGCAGTCATCTCCGTCTGGGATGCCGACACCATCTACAAGATTCCGCAGATGCTGCACGACCAAGGGCTCGACAAGATCATTTGCGACAAGCTCGGCCTGTCGCCGAAGCCCGCCGACCTGTCGGTGTGGAACAAGCTGGTCTACGCGCTGGAACATCCGAAGGCGGAAGTCACCATCGGTATGGTCGGCAAGTATGTTGACCTGACCGAATCCTACAAGTCGCTGACCGAAGCTTTGCGTCATGCAGGTATTCATACCGAAAGCCGGGTCAATATCGAATACATCGATTCGGAAGAAATCGAAGCCAAGGGCACAGCCAATCTCGCGAAATACGACGCCATCCTAGTGCCAGGCGGCTTCGGCAAGCGCGGCGTGGAAGGCAAGATCGCTGCGGCCCGCTATGCGCGCGAAAACAAGGTACCGTACCTCGGCATCTGCCTCGGCATGCAGGTTGCATTGATTGAATTTGCACGCAACAAGGCTGGCCTGACGAACGCAAACTCCACCGAATTCAACCCGGAAACCGAAAATCCGGTCGTCGCGCTGATTACCGAGTGGCAGAACCACGACGGCAAGGTGGAAAAGCGCGATGCCAATTCCGATCTCGGCGGTACCATGCGCCTCGGTGCGCAGACCTGCGCGGTCAAACCGGGCACGATCGCTGCAGATATCTATGGCAGCGAAGTGACCGAGCGTCACCGTCATCGTTACGAAGCGAACAACCATTACCTCGGTCGCGTGGAAGAGGCAGGCCTGGTCGTATCGGCGCGAACACCGACGGAAGGCCTGTGCGAGATTATGGAATTGCCGCGCGTCGGTGAGAATTCGCATCCTTGGTACGTCGGCGTCCAGTACCATCCGGAATTCAAGTCCACGCCGCGTGACGGACATCCGTTGTTTATCTCCTTCATTAAGGCTGCGCTTGCCCATAAGCAAGCTTCGCAGCAAAGGAAAGTTGCATGAAGCTTTGTGGTTTTGAGGCCGGACTTGACCGGCCGTTTTTCCTGATCGCCGGTCCCTGCGTAATCGAGTCTCAGCAGATGGCCCTTGATACCGCCGGTCAGCTCAAGGAAATCACTTCTCAACTGGGTATTCCCTTTATCTACAAGTCGTCGTTCGACAAGGCCAACCGTTCCTCCGGCACATCGTTCCGCGGTCTGGGAATGGAGAAGGGACTGGACATTCTCGCTGAAGTGAAGAAGCAAATCGGCGTGCCGGTTCTCACCGACATCCACGAAATCGACGAGATCAAGCCAGTTGCGGCAGTCGTCGACGTGTTGCAAACACCTGCTTTCCTGTGCCGTCAGACGGATTTCATCCGAGCATGCGCCCAGTCCGGCAAGCCGGTGAACATCAAGAAGGGGCAGTTCCTTGCACCGCATGACATGAAGAACGTCATCGACAAGGCACGCGCAGCCGCCAAGGAAGTCGGCCTCGAACAGGATAACTTCATGGCCTGTGAACGCGGCGTCTCCTTCGGCTACAACAACCTCGTCTCCGACATGCGCTCGCTTGCGATCATGCGCGAGACCGGTTGCCCGGTCGTATTCGACGCCACCCACTCGGTGCAATTGCCGGGCGGGCAGGGCACTTCGTCTGGTGGCCAGCGCGAGTTCGTGCCGGTTCTGGCACGCGCCGCTGTTGCGGTCGGCATCGCCGGCCTGTTCATGGAAACCCATCCGAATCCGGTTGAAGCCATGTCCGATGGACCGAATGCGGTTCCGCTCGGCCGCATGAAGGAACTGCTGACGACGCTGCTCGAGCTCGATCGTGTCGTGAAGAAAGCAGGCTTCCTCGAAACCGATTTTTCGTAACCGGTTTTGCGATTTGTTGGTGCACATGGTGCCGGATCCGTCAATCATGCGGATTTGGCGCATAGCGCATACATGCCGCGCACGTACTGAATTTTTCTTTAATCTTGGAGAAGTGAATGAGTGCCATCGTAGATATCATTGGCCGCGAAGTGATCGACTCGCGCGGCAATCCGACCGTCGAGTGTGACGTACTGCTGGAATCCGGCGTGATGGGCCGTGCGGCTGTGCCGTCCGGTGCTTCCACTGGTTCGCGCGAGGCGATCGAGCTGCGTGACGGCGACAAGAGTCGTTATCTCGGCAAAGGCGTGCTGAAGGCCTGCGAAAACATCAACACCGAGATCTCCGAAGCGATCATGGGCCTCGATGCCAACGAACAGGCATTCCTCGACCGCACCCTGATCGACCTTGATGGCACCGAAAACAAGGGCCGTCTCGGCGCCAACGCGACACTGGCCGTATCGATGGCCGTCGCGAAGGCAGCTGCCGAAGAGTCCGGCCTGCCGTTGTACCGCTACTTCGGCGGTTCCGGCGCCATGCAGATGCCGGTCCCGATGATGAACGTCATCAACGGCGGCGCACATGCAGACAACAACCTCGACCTGCAAGAGTTCATGATCATCCCCGTCGGCGCTCCGAGTTTCCGCGAAGCGATCCGCTACGGCGCCGAAGTGTTCCATACACTGAAGAAGATTCTGCACGACAAGAAACTGACTACCGCGGTTGGTGACGAAGGCGGCTTTGCTCCCTCCGTGGAAAACCACGAAGCGGCGATCAAACTGATCCTGCAGGCGATCGAGCAGGCAGGCTATGAGCCGGGCACGCAAATCGCCCTTGGCCTTGACTGTGCTGCATCCGAGTTCTACAAGGATGGCAAGTACCAACTTGAAGGCGAAGGCCTGTCGCTGTCGTCGTCCGATTTCACCAACCTGCTGGCCACATGGTGTGACAAGTACCCGATCATCTCGATCGAAGACGGCATGGCCGAGAACGACTGGGAAGGCTGGGCAACGCTGACCAATGCGCTCGGCAAAAAGGTGCAGCTGGTGGGCGACGACCTGTTCGTCACCAACACCAGGATCCTGCGCGAAGGCATCCAGAAGAATATCGCCAACTCGATCCTCATCAAGATCAACCAGATCGGTACGCTGACGGAGACTTTTGCAGCAATCGAAATGGCCAAGCGCGCCGGCTATACCGCCGTGATCTCGCATCGCTCCGGCGAGACGGAAGATTCCACGATCGCCGACATCGCAGTGGGTACGAATGCCCTGCAGATCAAGACGGGTTCCATGTCCCGTTCTGACCGTATGGCCAAGTACAACCAGCTGCTTCGCATCGAGGAAGATCTGGGCGATATCGCCAGCTACCCAGGCCGTAGCGCGTTTTACAACCTTCGATAAGGTAAACGTAAATACGTAAGGTGTACGACAATTTGGGGGCGCAAGCCCCCAAATTTGTAATTAGAATGTCCGCATGCGTTTGATCACCCTAAGCCTTGCTGCCCTGTTGCTGTTGATCCAGTATCCATTATGGCTGGGCAAAGGAGGGTGGCTGCGCGTCTGGGATCTTGATAACCAGGTGGCCGCAGCACAAAAGAAGAACGACGAGCTGAGGGCGCGCAATGCGATGCTCAACTCGGAAGTGCGTGACCTTCGCGAGGGTACGGATGCGGTCGAAGAGCGTGCGCGTTATGAGTTGGGGATGATCAAGGACGGAGAAATTTTCGTCCAGATCCTGGAGTCCAACGGCCAGCCGACCAAAAAGCCAGGCCAGCCGCAGCCCAAGACCAATTAGAACCGGCGAGGGTGCGCCGGTAACCAATCGTCAATGCTTGACCTGACTCGCCTGCTGCAACCCATCCGAGCGGTTGTCGGCGGCAAATAACTGGGCACAATCGACTTTGTCGAAGTCGTAGTGCTGTCCGCAGAAATCGCAATTGATCGCGAGCTTTCCCAGCTCTTCTATTGCCGAATCCACTTCTGCTTTACCAAGCATCAGAAGCATGTTGCCTACCTTCTCGCGCGTGCAACTGCACTGAAACGTCGGATGGCGCGGCTCGAATACACGAATGGTTTCTTCCCAGAACAATCGGCGCAGAAGTGTGTTGATGTCGGTCGACAGAATTTCTGCGTTGCGCAACGTGGAAGCCAGTGTGACGACGTGATTCCAGCTTTCGGCATCGTCCGCGACTGGTGCGCCGACGCCACCTTCTTTCGGCAGTTTCTGCAGTAACAGGCCTCGAGATACGTTCTGGTCAGCGGCGATCCACAACTTGGTGTCCAGCTGCTCGGAGCGCAGCATGTAATTCTCGATTACGACTGCTACGGAATCTCCGTCAAGTGGCACGATCCCCTGATAGGGTTGTTGGCCGGGGAATTTTTCCTTTGGATCGAGCGTAATGATGAAGCGTCCAGTGCCATGGGCATTGACCAGTTGCTTCAATGTTGCATTGTCAGGAATGACGGCATCCGGCGCAATCTTGGCCGTTGCCCGCAGATGGAGTTCCGAATCACATTCGACGACCAGCAGGCGAATCGGGCCGTCGCCATGCACTTGCATGACCAGCATGCCGTTGAACTTCAGGTTTGCTGACAGCAGAGCGGCTGCTGCGAGCATTTCGCCGAGCAGGGTCCTGACCGCTGGCGGATAATCCTTCCGTGCCTGGATCTGCTGCCAAGTGTCGGAAATCTCAACCAGTTCACCGCGAACTGCGGCATTCTCAAAAATAAATCGTTGCAGCGTATCCATCATTACCCAATTCGTTTCAGCTCTCGTTTGAACAACTGGCCGCGCTTGACGTAGTTCGCTGTGTTGCCCTGGATACGAGCGATGTCTTCCTCGCTCAGTGTGCGGACAGCCTTTGCGGGAGAACCAATGATCAGCGAGTTGTCCGGGAATTCCTTGCCTTCCGTGATCAGCGCGCCGGCTCCAACCAGGCAGTTCTTGCCGATCTTCGCGCCATTCAGTATCACCGTCTGGATGCCGACAAGGGACCCATCGCCGATAGTGCAACCATGCAGCATCGCTTGATGGCCGACTGTGACATTTTTCCCGATAGTGAGCGGATAGCCCGGGTCCGTATGCAGCACACAGCCTTCCTGGACATTGCTGTTTTCGCCAACCGTAATCAGTTCGTTGTCACCGCGGATGGTCACGTCAAACCAGATGCTTGCATTGGCTTCGACCCGCACTTTGCCGATGACGTTCGCGGTATCGGTGATGTACGCGGAGGAATCGATTTCGGGCGCGTGCTCGCCCAATTGGTAGATGGCCATGGATTTTCGTAGAATCGAAAGTTCAGATTGAAACCGTCATTTTACCGCCGCTTGTATGAACACAACGCCTCACCAGGATTTCCAACTGCCGTCTGCAGAACTACGGGATGCAGCCCTTTACTGGCTGTGCGAGCCGGAGGCTGATTGCAAGGCGAGGGGTGTCAAGGCACTGGCGATGGCATGGAACGGAGGAAAGCTTGGACTCGACACCGGCGCCGTACTGGCACCATCGGCGCCGATTCCAGGACGACCGCAGCGTCCGGAGCTCGTTCCTCCGCTGGCGGTTAAGCACCGCTCCATGCGCACGACGGAGGGGCGCGCGGCAATGATTCATGCGCTGGCGCATATAGAGTTCAATGCCATTAACCTTGCGCTTGATGCGATATGGCGTTTTACCGGCATGCCCGATGACTATTATTCGGACTGGTTGCGTGTTGCGGCTGAAGAATCATTGCATTTCACACTGTTGTCGGAGCACTTGCGAACGCTTGGTTTTCGATATGGCGATTTCGCCGCGCACAACAGTCTGTGGGACATGGCCGAAAAGACCAGGGATGACGTGCTGGCCCGCATGGCATTGGTGCCCCGCACGCTGGAGGCGAGAGGGCTTGATGCCTCGCCGCCGGTGCGCGCCAAGCTTGCTCAGGCGGGAGACAACACTGCGGCAAAAATTCTCGACATCATCCTGCGTGACGAAATCGATCATGTCGCAATCGGCAATCGATGGTATTTCTGGGTATGCAACGCGCGCGGGTTGGAGCCCTTCAGGACGTACGCAGAGCTTACCGAGAAGTACAAGGCGCCTCAATTGCGTGGCCCGTTCAATCTCGAGGCCAGACGAGCGGCGGGATTCAGCGAGGCTGAATTGGCTGCGTTGGGCGAGTGAGCACAATCCAGCGTTCTGATTGCATATACGAAACAGCCATTAATGTAACGGAAACTTTTGTACAGCTAGCCAGTCTGTTTCTGGACTAGGCATGGAAGCGAAATTGCGTCCACGCATTACCTGCACACAGTGCAGGATCTATGAGCTGCTGCATACAGAGGAGGATGCAATGATGAACGCCCCGAAACTGGCCGTACGATTGATCTCACTTAGCGTTTTGATGACGGCTCTTGTCGCATGTGACAAACAGGACGCGACTGAGGGAAAAGGTCCCGCCGAGCAAGCCGGCCAGCAAATTGACCAGGCTGCTTCGCGTGCCGGTGAAGAGTTGAACAAGGCGGCCGATAAAGCTGGGCAGGGTTTGCAGGAGCTCGGCCAGAAAATGCAGAACGAAAGCAAGGAAGCGCAAGAATCAGCCAAGAAAGAGTAGTGCTGATTCCAATTCCCTGATCGTCATTCCATATCGCGGCGCGAGGCTGCCGGCACCTTCATGCGCGCGCTTCATATTCATGCTGCCTTGCTCCGTGGTGCGGCGTGTTGTCGTGTCCCGCGAAGCATAATGCGGCTGGAGAATCATGACGAGAAAACTCATCACCTTGGCATTGCAGGGCGGCGGTTCGCACGGGGCGTTTACGTGGGGCGTGCTCGACCGCCTGCTGGAGGACCGTCGGATCGACGTCGAAGGCATCAGCGGTGCAAGTGCGGGCGCGATGAATGCCGTCGTGCTGGCGCACGGCCTGACTATCGGGGGCGCGACGGCGCGCGACAGGCCCTGAAAGAATTCTGGACTGCTGTCGCGAGACACGCGCCGTTTAGCGCAGTACCCGATCATCTCTCAATGCCGACGAGCCTGGCCGCGCAGTCGGACCTGCCGCCAGCGTTAAAGTCGATCTTGTCGCTGGCGCGCTTTTTCTCTCCCTACCAGCTCAATCCATTCGATATCAATCCGCTGCGCGATATTCTCGCACGACAGATCGATTTCGAACGCCTGCGTGCCGAATGCCCGATACGCCTGTTCATTGCAACGACGCAGGTCAGCACGGGCACGCTCAGGCTGTTTCGTGAACGGCAGATGAAGCTGGATGTTCTTCTTGCGTCAGCCTGCCTGCCGTTGCTGCATCACGCGGTGGCAATAGACGGCGACGCTTATTGGGATGGCGGATTGACGGCTAATCCACCGCTGTTCCCGCTCCTGCATAAATGCGTAGCGCCTGACATCATGGTGGTGCTGCTGCATCCCCACCCGAAAACAAAGACGCCGATCACTGCCAATGAGATCTGGCACAGGCTAACGGAGATGGGATTCAGCTCGACTTTCTTCACCGAGCTGCAAGGCGTGATGCTCGCGCAGCGAGAGGCAAGGCGCGGATGGTATGCGTTCGGCCGGCTCGAACGCCGCCTGCGCCATCTCAATTTGCATGTCGTCGAATCCCCGGAGGTAATGAGCCAGCTGAGCCCGCACAGCAAGCTCAATACCCATCCGGCCTTCATCAACGGCTTGCATGAGGAAGGCCGGCAGTGTGCGGAAAACTGGCTGGAGCGCAATTTCCACCAGCTCGGCGTTCGCTCTTCGTTCAGCTTCGCGCGGATGTTCGGCTGACAAGGCGTTGCCGGTGGTGTGGCGTCAGTGCGCCTGGTTGTGTGTTTGCGCTACGCGTTCTTGTTCTTTCATGCGCAGCACGCGCCGCTGCACTTTCCCGGTGGTGGTCATCGGGAGTTCATTGATGAACTCGATTTCCTTCGGATACTCGTAGGGTGCAAGCTTGCCGCGGACATGCGTCTGCAGTTCCTCGATCAGCCTTTCGTCGGCTTCCTTGCTGCGGACGGTGCCTTGCGTGAGGACGATATAGGCCTTGACGATGTTTCCGCGCTCCGGATCGGGCTTTGGTACAACCGCTACGTTGGCGACAGCGGGATGCTTGACCAGGCAGTTCTCGATTTCCGACGGGCCGATGCGGTATCCCGCTGCCTTGAACATGTCGTCGGCGCGCCCCTGGTACCACAGGTAACCGTCTTCATCCATCGACGCGAGGTCACCGGTTCGGCACCAGTCGTCGGTGTACTTGTTGCGCGTCGCCTCCGGATTCTTCCAGTAACCGATGAAGAAAATCGGGTCAGGGAAACCATGGATGTCGGTGCGATTCAGTGCGACCTCACCGATCTCTCCCGGTTTGACCGGATTGCCTTCGTCATCGATGACTGCGACGCGGTGACCGGGGTAGGGGCGCCCCATACTGCCGGGTTTGGCGGGCCACTGCTGGGCACTGTTGCCGACGATGTAGTTCATCTCGGTCTGGCCGAACATCTCGTTGGGCGTGACTCCAAGCGCAGTCTCGCACCAGTTGAAGACTGCATCCCCGACCGCTTCACCGGCGCTCATGATCGCCCGCAGCTTGAGCACGAACTTTTGGCGCGGTGCGGGGAAAGCCTTCATCATCATCTTCAACGCGGTAGGGAACAGGAAGGTATTGGTAACGGCGTATTTCTCCAGCAGGCGGAAGGCGGTCTCTGGCGAGAACCTGCCACGGTAGCCGACGATCGGCATGCCGAAATACAGTGTCGGCAGCAAGGCATCCATCAGGCCGCCTGTCCAAGCCCAGTCCGCCGGCGACCAGAACACATCCCCTTGCTGCGGGAACCAGTTTTGTGATGCTACAAAGCCGGTCAGGTTGCCGATGATGGCCGAATGCGGAATCAGTGCGCCTTTCGGGGCGCCCGTCGTGCCGCTGGTATAGATAAGGACGGCAGGATCATTGGCCTGTGTCGGCACGGGAGAGAATGCCGGAGCGGCGTCGCGGAGTTCTCCATGCCAGTCCAGTGCCTCACTGGTGTTGCACTCGACCGCGATGATATGTTTCAACGCGGGACAGGTGGACCGAGCTTCCTTGAGATTGCTGATGCCTGCCTGGTCGACGATGGCGACGGATGCATCGCTATTCTGCAAGCGGTACTCCAGTGCATCCGGTCCGAACAGGATCGACAACGGCATCGCAATCGCACCAAGCTGGTAGCAAGCCATATGGGCCACTGCCGTTTCCGGGCGTTGGGGAAGAATGATGGCTACCCGATCACCTTTCCGGACGCCGAGCCGATGCAAAACATTGGACAAACGGTTGGCCTGTTCGAACAGCTCTGCGTAGGTCACTGTAGCGGTGAACCCGGCTTCATCCTCGTAATGGATAGCAATACGCTTTGTATCCTCTGCCCAGCGCTGGCAACACACGTTGGCAATATTGAACTCGGCCGGCACATGCCAGCGAAATTGGCTGTACAACTCATCGTAACGGTCTTGTCGTTGCGGTTGCTCAGCAGAAGTCATGGTCTCTCCAGTATAATTATCGAACGGTCGTTCTATTATTCTATTTGCATGTCTGGCAGCGTCTAATTATGCCGTTTTCGGCAAATTCTTCCATTCTTCCATTGATGAGGCTTACGGAAAAACATGAAACCGTCACGCTCCGAATTTATTCTCGTCCGAGGCCTTCAGTATCACGTTCGTCACTGGGGAAATGCAGACGCGCCCAAGCTGTTCATGATGCATGGCTGGATGGATGTCTCAGCTTCGTTCCAGTTCGTGGTCGATTGTCTTCAGCGCGACTGGCACGTGATTTCTCCCGACTGGCGCGGCTTTGGCCTGACCAATAACCCGGGCGTCGACTGCTACTGGTTTGCCGATTATCTCGGCGACCTCGATGCAATCCTTTCCCATTATTCGCCCGCCGAGCCGGTCAACCTGCTCGGTCACAGCATGGGAGGAAACGTCGTTTGCCTATACGCCGGTGTGCGCCCGCACAGGATTCACAAGCTGGTCAACCTGGAAGGTTTCGGCTTGCCCGCGACACGCCCAGATCAGGCGCCTGCGCGTTATGCAAAATGGCTCGATGAACTCCGTACACCCCCCGTTATCCGTCCTTATGCATCAAAAAGTGCCGTAGCCGCGCGCCTGCAGAAAACGAATCCCCGCCTGACGGACGAGCGGGCCGCATTTCTGTCCGAGCATTGGGCTGCACAGGATGCGAATGGCGGATGGCAAATCCTTGGCGATCCGGCGCACAAGCTCAGCAGCCCGATTCTGTACCGCATTGAAGAAGTGCTGGCATGCTGGCAAGCGATCACCGCCCCGGTGCTGTGGGTGGAAGCGGACGATACGGAAGCCTGGCGCTGGATGGGGCCGAAGGAAACGGCACGCATCGAAATCGACCGGCGTATCCAATTCATTCCTAAGGTTAAGAAGACGACGATCAAGGATGCCGGGCATATGCTGCACCATGACCAGCCGGAAGCCTTGGCCAGGTTAATTGAGGAATTCCTCGACTGACACAGTGCAGGATGCATGCGCAGCGATCTGCGATGCGGAAATGGCAGGAAGAGAACAGAGACGTTCTGCAAGCGTCCTGCAGGAGATCGCCAAGCGCGTACAATGTTTGTGTTTCTACCACTCGTTTTCGTCCCCGCATGCTTAACGTTGACCTTCACTGCCACTCGAGCGTTTCTGACGGCGCATTGTCGCCGGCGCATGTTGCCGCCCGTGCAAAAGCCAACGGTGTCGATGTCTGGGCATTGACGGACCATGACGAAGTCGACGGCATCGAAGAAGCGCGGGAAGCTGCAACTGCATTAGGCCTGAAATATGTGACGGGCGTCGAGATCTCCGTAACCTGGGCGCTGCAAACTGTGCATATCGTCGGCCTGCAGTTTGATGAGAAAAATGAAGACTTGCGGCGCGGACTGGAACATACCCGCTCCGGACGCGAGCGGCGCGCACGCGAAATGGAGGCACAGCTTGCAGCGTCAGGCATTCCTAATGCGTTTGAAGGTGCGCTCAAATATGTTGGCAACCCGGACCTGATTTCGCGTACGCATTTTGCGCGTTATATCGTGGAACGTGGCGTATGCAAGGACATCAGCGAAGTGTTCCGTAATTACTTAACAGAAGGCAAGCCCGGATATGTGCCACATCGCTGGGCCTCGTTAAAGGACGCGGTTGGATGGATCCGGGGGGCGGGCGGCATTGCAGTGGTTGCCCATCCGGGCAGGTACGATTTCAGCGACCTTGAGCTTGATGTATTCCTGACCGAGTTCAAGCGCCTGGGAGGAGCAGCGGTTGAGGTCGTCACCGGAAGCCATACAGTCGACGAGTATGGCCGCTTCGCGTCGGTTGCACGAAACTATGGCCTGCTTGCGTCGCGTGGTTCGGATTTCCATGCTCCTGAAGAGTCCGTGGCCGAACTTGGCACGCTGCCCCCACTGCCGGCGGGAGTACTGCCAGTCTGGCACAACTGGTCGTTTTGAATCCCATTCCGAAAGGCTGCATGCTGGTGTAGTCGCATTGTGGCATCATGCCGCCACTTGAAATTCCCGATGAACAATCCTATCTATGTAGCGCTTGCAGATCAGGAGACTGTTGTATGAAACGAATAGTGCTTTTTCTTATGACTAACCTTGCCGTCGTGCTTGTCATGTCGGTGGTTCTTTCCTTGCTAGGCGTCAATCGCTACCTGACGGGTACCGGCTTAAATCTCGGTTCGCTCATGGTGTTTTCGCTGGTTGTCGGCTTTACCGGCGCGATTTTTTCGCTGCTGATCAGCAAACCGATGGCGAAGTGGTCGACCGGAGCGCGCGTAATCGATGCACCGTCCTCGTCCACCGAACTGTGGCTGGTCGATACGGTAAAGAAGCTGGCGGACCGTGCCGGTATCGCCATGCCCGAGGTGGCAGTTTACGAAGGCGAGCCGAATGCCTTCGCGACTGGCGCTTTCAAGAATTCTGCCTTGGTTGCGGTATCGACAGGATTGCTACAAGGCATGACCAAAGACGAGGTTGAGGCGGTTCTCGGCCACGAAATCGCACACGTCGCCAATGGCGACATGGTGACGCTGACCCTGATCCAGGGTGTGGTGAATACCTTTGTCGTGTTCCTGGCTCGTGTCGTCGGCTACATGATCGACAAGGCAGTGTTCCGCAGTAATGACGACCGCCCCGGCGTAGGCTATATGGTGACGGTATTCGTGTGTGAGATCGTGTTCGGCATTCTTGCATCGATCATCGTCGCCTGGTTCTCGCGTTATCGCGAATTCCGCGCGGACGCGGGTTCGGCCAAATTGCTCGGCAGCCCACAGCCGATGGTCAAGGCGCTGGCGCGCCTTGGTGGCCTGGAGTCGCCGGAGCATATGCCGCAAGCTTTCCGGGCATTCGGCATCAATGGCGGTGGCAGCGGTTTTGCCGCGCTGTTCTCCAGCCATCCGCCGATCGAACAGCGTATTGCCGCATTGCGCGGTACACACTAACAAGTATCATGCAACAACGGCGGTCGAGTGCGACCGCCGTTCTTTTTTATGAGCCAATTCTTCCAGATTCATCCCGATAACCCGCAACTACGTCTTATCAAGCAGGCAGCGCAGATCATTCATGGTGGCGGCATCGTCGCACTGCCGACGGACTCGTGTTACGCGCTGGTTTGCCATCTCGATGACAAATCCGCAGTGGAGCGCCTGCGTCGTATCCGCGGCGTGGACGACAAGCATCACCTGACATTGCTGTGTCGCGACCTGAGCGAGATCGCACTCTATGCCAAGGTCGACAACCGCCAGTACCGCATGCTCAAGGCGGCCACCCCCGGTCCCTATACCTTCATCCTGGAGGCGACCAAGGAGGTGCCGCGCCGGCTCAGCCATCCCTCACGCAAGACCATCGGACTGCGAGTGCCCGAAAACCCGATCGCCAATGCATTGCTGGAAGAGCTTGGGCAGCCCTTGCTCGGTACGACGCTTATCCTGCCCGAGGAGAGCGACCCGCTGACCGAGCCCGACGACGTGCATGAACGGCTGCAGCGCCAGATCGAGCTCATTATCGATGGCGGTGCGTGCAGCTTCGAACCGACAACGGTGATTGATCTGACCGGCAGCGAGCCGGAGTTGCTGCGGCAAGGGCGGGGCGACGCGGCGATGTTCGGATTGTGATTCCAGCCCACCGGGCAGGCTGCTCGCCCGGCGCTGTTATCACTTCGGCAGCAAACGCTCCCTAGTTGCTGACCCCTCGCAGGCGGCTGCTCCCCCTCTGATAAAATCCCGCCATGGATGAACTTATTCGAACGATTGCAGTGTACGCACTGCCGGTAATCTTTGCGATTACCTTGCATGAGGCAGCACATGCGTACGCTGCCCGCTACCTTGGGGATTCGACGGCCTACCTCCAGGGGCGCATGAGCCTCAATCCCGTCAAGCATATCGATCCTTTCGGCACGATTGTCATTCCGGTATTGCTCTACGTTGCGACGTCGGGTGCATTCTTGTTCGGCTATGCAAAGCCGGTACCTGTTGACTATGGAAACCTGCGCAAACCCAAACGTGACATGGCATGGGTTGCGCTTGCCGGGCCTGCGGCCAATTTTGCTATGGCCTTGCTCTGGATGATATTCGCCGTGCTGCTGGCGCTGGTCGGAATTGACGAAGAGTTTTTTAGCCGTATGGCGCAGGCAGGGGTGCTGACCAACCTCGTGATGCTCGCCTTCAATCTGTTCCCGATCCCGCCGTTGGACGGAGGGCGCGTACTGACGAGTATTCTTCCACACCGCTATGCGTATAAATTCGCGCAAATCGAGCCGTACGGTTTTTTCATTGTGATGGCGCTGGTGCTGCTCAAAGTGCTGTATTTCTGGATGGTGCCGGTGATGGCTGCCGCGCATGCCGTTCTGAAAATAATGATTCTTCCCTTGACCCTTTTTCTCTGACTGATTCGCTATGTTTCCCGAACGTGTTGTTTCCGGCATGCGCCCAACTGGTGCAATGCACCTTGGCCATTATCACGGCGCCCTCAAAAACTGGATCAAGATGCAGTCCGAACTGGAGTGCCTGTTCTTTGTCGCCGACTGGCATGCATTGACCACGCATTACGACGATCCGAGCATCATCGAGTCCAGCACGTGGGATATGGTGATCGACTGGCTTGCCGCCGGTATCGATCCATCCAAGGCAACCCTGTTCATCCAGTCCAAGGTTCCCGAGCATGCCGAGTTGCACCTGCTGCTGTCCATGGCGACGCCGCTCGGCTGGCTCGAGCGCGTGCCGACCTACAAGGACCAGCAGGAAAAACTCGCCGACCGCGATCTGGCGACTTATGGCTTCCTCGGATATCCACTGTTACAGGCCGCGGACGTGTTGATCTATCGTGCAAGCTTAGTGCCGGTAGGCGAAGACCAGATCCCGCATATCGAAATGATGCGTGAAATCGCGCGCCGTTTTAATCACCTCTACGGCAAGGAAAAGGGTTTCGAGGAAAAGGTCCAGGAAGCGATCAAGAAGTTGGGCGGCAAACGTGTCAAGGCTTACACCGAACTGCGCACCGAGTTCCAGGAGCAGGGCAGGGGAGAGGCGCTGGCCCAGGCGAAATCCATCATTGAAGAAGCGCAGAGCCTGTCCATGGCTGACCGTGAGCGCCTGTTTGGTTACCTAGAAGGCGGCCACAAGCTGATCCTCGTGGAGCCCCAGGCACGCCTGACGGAAGCTTCCCGCCTACCGGGCCTCGACGGACAAAAGATGTCCAAGAGCTATGGCAACGCGATTGCCCTGCGCGAGGACAAGGAATCGGTCACCAAAAAGATCCGTACGATGCCGACCGATCCGGCACGCGTACGCCGCACGGACCCGGGCGAGCCGGAGAAATGCCCGGTATGGCAATTGCATAAGGTCTATTCGGATAACGATACGAAGGACTGGGTTCTGAAAGGATGCCGCTCCGCAGGTATTGGCTGCCTCGAATGCAAACAGCCAGTCGTCGATGCCGTCTTGAAAGAGCAGGAGCCGATGCGCGAACGCGCGCAGAAATACCTCGACGATCCTGCGCTGGTTCGTTCCATTGTGGCGGATGGCTGTGACAAGGCACGCAAGCTCGCGCAGGAAACCATGCGCGACGTGCGCGAGACAATGGGCCTTAGCTACCGCTAATCGGCAGCATCTGTCGCAAGTGCATAGTCCTGTCACTTCACATATCGTGCTGGATCAACCTTCAGCTTGGGTCAAGCGGTTTGCTCCTTTGATTCCGGCTGGAGAAGTGCTGGATCTGGCTTGCGGTGGTGGCAGGCATGCCCGTCTCCTGGCCGGATTGGGGCATGTCGTACTGGCCGTCGACCGGGATGCTGACGCTCTTGGTCGAGCAGCAGGGCAGGGAATCTCAACCCTGCAGGTTGATCTTGAGGTAGGACCCTTGAGTGGGGGCGGGATTTGGCCGTTCGAGGCAGGGCGTTTTGCTGGCATCGTTGTAACCAACTATCTGCATCGCCCCTTGCTGCCACATATCTTTGATAGCCTTGCACCAGGCGGCGTTCTTATCTACGAAACCTTCGCACAAGGGAATGAGCGTTTCGGCAAACCGTCCAATCCGCTCTTCCTGCTGCAACGCGGCGAACTGCTCAATGCGGTCAGACAGGCGGTTGAGCTCTATCACGTGCTTGCGTTCGAAGAGGGATTCGTCGATATGCCGAAACCTGCCATGGTGCAGCGGATCTGCGTAGTAAAGAAAGCCGGGGAAGACTTGGCGCCCGAGCAGTTGCGCCTGTTTTAATGCCGCTTTCGGCCTCGGATTGCCCCACGGGAGCAACCTATCCGCTACAATCAAACCTTTCCATCTTTACCTACTAACATCATCATGATCCAGGGCAGCATTGTCGCAATCGTCACCCCCATGCACGCAGACGGCAGTCTCGACTTGCCGGGTCTGCGCAAACTGATCGACTGGCATATCGCAGAAGGCACCGACGGTATCGTCATCGTGGGCACGACAGGTGAGTCGCCGACGGTGTCCGTTGAAGAACACTGTGAATTGATTAAGGTCGCGGTCGAGCACGTGGCCAAGCGTATTCCGGTTATTGCCGGCACAGGTGGCAACTCGACCACTGAAGCGATCGAGCTGACGAAGTATGCGAAGAGTGTTGGTGCCGATGCATCGCTGCAGGTGGTCCCTTACTATAACCGTCCGACCCAGGAAGGCATGTATCAGCACTTCAAGAAAATCGCTGAAGCAGTCGAACTGCCGGTGATTCTCTACAACGTGCCGGGACGGACTGTCGCAGACATGTCGAACGAAACTATCCTGCGCCTGGCAGAAGTATCCGGTATTGTCGGCGTCAAGGATGCAACCGGCAATATCGGACGTGGCAGCGACCTGATCCGCCAGGCTCCGAAGTCATTTGCCGTGTACTCGGGCGATGATGCTACTGCAATGGCACTGATGTTCTGCGGGGCCAAGGGGAATATCTCCGTTACCGCCAACGTCGCACCGCGTGCCATGCATGATTTGTGCGCCGCTGCCATGAGCGGCAAGGTGGCCGAGGCAGTCGAGATCAACAACCGCATGCTACCTTTGCATAACAAACTGTTCGTGGAGCCGAATCCGGTGCCGGTCAAATGGGCAATGGCGCAGATTGGGCTGATTCCTTCTGGCATCCGGCTGCCGCTGGTTACTCTCGGTGCAGGCCACCATGAGACGGTACGTGCCGCGCTGCGCGAATCCGGTGTATTACAATAAGCGCCGCGTTTCGCTCGGCAGCCTGGCAGTTAATCAGACCTCATCTCCTCAGCATCGACATGACTATTCGTAAGAACTCTCGCATGGCTCAACGTGGACTCATCTATATGCTGGCGCTGACCGGCCTGGTCGGCTGCAGCTCGGTCGGGGAGATGCTGGAACCGGGCAAGATGGATTACAAGAGCGCGGGCAAGGCGCCTTCGCTCGAAGTGCCGCCGGATCTGACGCAGCTTCAGCGCGAGAACCGCTATTCGATTCCCGAAGCGAATCGTGGAACGGCAACCGCCTCCGGTTACGCCCAGCAGCAGGGCGCACGCCCCGCGACGTCTACGGCGGCCGCGCCAACGGTCGCCCCTGCGCCAACGGCAGATATGCGCATCGAACGTGCAGGCAATCAGCGCTGGCTGGTGGTGAAACAGCCGCCGGAAGCGCTCTGGCCGCAACTGAAGGACTTCTGGCAGGAATCCGGTTTCTTGATCAGCGTCGAGACGCCGCAAGCCGGTGTCATGGAGACTGATTGGGCTGAAAACCGCGCAAAAATCCCCCAGGACATTATTCGCAGCACCATCGGAAAGGCGCTTGATGCGCTCTACTCGACCGGCGAGCGCGACAAGTTCCGCACTCGCCTGGAGCGGACTCCAGATGGCGCAACCGAGATCTATATCAGCCACCGTGGCATGCAGGAAGTGATCGTTGGCCAGCAAAAAGACTCCACGATGTGGACGCCACGTCCCTCGGACCCGGAGCTTGAAGCCGAATTCCTGTCCCGTTTGATGGCCCGCCTTGGCGCGGAAAATACGCAGGCCAAGACAAACGTCGTCAATGCTGCCCTGCAGCCGCCGCGAGCGAAACTTGTCAAGGGCAATGAATCTTCCTACGTCGAAGTCGATGAAGGCTTTGATCGGGCTTGGCGACGTGTTGGCTTGGCACTGGATCGCGTCGGCTTCACCGTTGAAGATCGCGATCGCGTGCAAGGCCTGTATTTTGTCCGTTACGTCGATCCCGAGTACGATCAAAAGAAGGCATCTGAAAAGGGCTTCTTCTCCAAACTTTTCTCGTTTGGCTCTGATGACAAGGCAAAATCGGCACTGCGTTATCGTGTGTCGGTGAAGGGTGCGGGTCCCGTGAGCCAGGTTGCTGTCCTTGATAACGAAGGGCGTCCGGAATCTTCGCAGACTGCGAGCAAGATTCTGTCCCTGCTGAACGAGCAGCTCAAGTAATCGATTATCTGTATTGAAATTTGCAAGTCTTGGGAGCGGCAGCGAGGGAAACGCGCTGCTCATCTCCGCATCATCCGGTCTCTCGCGTACGACAGTCATGCTGGACTGTGGATTTGCCGTACGCGAGACCGAGCGCCGTTTGCAGCGTCTCGGTATGACACCAGCGGATATTGACGCTATTGTCGTCACTCATGAGCATCAGGACCATGTTGGCGGAGCGTTCAAGTTCGCCCGTCGTCACAGGATCCCTGTGTGGTTGAGCTACGGCACCTTTCAGGCAGTGCAAAAACACTGTGACGGTGTGGTCTTCCACTTCTGCCGAGACGGCGAAGCGGTCACCATCCGCGATCTGGAACTGACTCCTTACACGGTGCCGCACGACGCGCGTGAGCCTGTGCAGTATGTTGCCCATGATGGCGAGCTCCGGCTGGGCGTGCTGACCGACGCCGGACATTCGACGCCACATATGATCAATGCACTCGGGGGCTGTGACGCATTAATGCTCGAGTGCAATCATGATCGGCAAATGCTCGCCAACTCCAATTATCCACCCTCGCTGAAGCAACGGATTGGCGGTGCATATGGACACTTGGCAAATGATTCAACCGCGGAACTCCTTGCCGCCATCGACAAGTCTCGCTTGAAGACTGTAGTCGGTGCGCATTTAAGTCGTCAGAACAATACACCGGAGCTTGCTCGCGAAGCTTTGCATAGCGCCGCCAATCCTGCCAGCATCCACATAATGATTGCCTGTCAGGATGATGGGTTCGGTTGGGTGGATGCGCGGGAGTAGGGAAGTAAGAGGCTGGTAAAGAGGAGAAAAACTGCTTCGATCGCCGCCAAGGTTTGGAGAAGACAGCAGAAATAAAAAAAGCCGACCGTAAAAACGGTCGGCTTTCTTTTTGTAATCTGAGATTACTTGGATGCAGCCGGAGCGGCAGCGGCAGCGTCAGCCGGTGCGGATGCAGCCGGAGCAGCAGCAGCGTCAGCCGGTGCGGAAGCAGCCGGAGCAGCAGCAGCGTCAGCCGGTGCGGATGCAGCCGGAGCAGCAGCAGCGTCAGCCGGTGCGGATGCAGCCGGAGCAGCGGCAGGAGCAGCGGTTTCAGCGGCAGGAGCAGCAGCTTCTTCTTTCTTGCCGCAAGCAGCCAGAGCAACAGCCAGCAGGGAAGCGATCAACAGCGTCTTTTTCATGGAGTTTCCTTCAAAGATTATTATTTAAAAAATTATGCGATGAATAATTACCGGTAATTATCGCTCTCTAGGTGTTTTCGCAGGTTTCCCGCGTTCTTATGCTGCAGTGCCACACAACGAAAACTTCCTAGCCGGAAATTATAGCGTTTTTTTTAGCAATAAACACATCTTGCTAGCTTTTTAGTAAGCCAATTGTAAGTAAAAGCTACGGCGTCCTGTAGCTGTCGTCATCCGAGCAACAGCCAGCCATCTTCGTACCAGATATGTAGTGCTTCCAGCACATCTTTTGACGCCACACTCACCGTCGCGCCATCGAGTTTACGCTCATCGGCAAGGCGCATGAGAACGGTTCTGTCGATACGGTTCAGGGCAAACGACTCGCCATTGATGAATACATGCTTCCCGCGATAAAGCATGCGTGTCTTGCGTGACAGGGAGACGCCGCGCTTTATCGCGGCTTGAAGAAAACGGGGAAATGTCAGCGGGCGTGGGGGGCAAGCAAAAATGACGTTTGCCTTCGACTCGGAGAGGTATTCGCCAAGAAAAATCAGAAAGTCATCTTCTGTAAATTCGATTTTCTTTAGTTCGGTCGCGAACCTGGAAACCATCGTGCCGCTGAGTTCGGCCGGGTGTTTGGTCAATTTGAGATCGGGATCCGCATAACGTCCAGGTAAGTCAATGGTGTCAGCCATAAACTGCAGGAACGCTTCGCCGATTTCCTGATAGGCGGGCGCACGGAATCCAACCGAATACGTCATGCATTCGCCGACGGCGATGCCATCGTGAGCGTAATGCGGGGGCAGGTAAAGCATATCGCCCGGGTTCAACACAAACTCTTCTTCCGGATGGAAGTTCTTCAGGATTTTCAGGGGCATGCCTTCGACCAAGGTCAGATCCGTCTGAGCACTGATCCGCCAGCGTCGCTGTCCATGGGCCTGCAGCAGGAATACGTCGTAGGAATCGAAGTGCGGCCCGACGCCCCCTGTGTCGGTGGCATAGCTGATCATCAAGTCATCGAGGCGGGCATCCGGAATGAAACGGAATTGCTGCATCAGCCTGTCAGCCGCATCGTTGTGCAAGTTCACGCCCTGGACGAGCATGGTCCAGCCCTTCTTGCCAAACGGCGGCAGGTTTTTGAGGGGGCCACGCTGCATTTCCCATTGGGTGCCGAAATGGGAAATCAGGCGGGATTCCACCTCGTCCTGGATCGCCAGGTCGCACAGGTCTTCACGTGAAAGCAGGGGTTTGAATCCGGGTATTGCTTGCCGGATTAAAAAAGGTTTCTTACCCCAATAATCACGAAGAAACTGTTCGGGCGTGAGTCCGCCGAGAAGAGTAGGTTTAGTCATGGGCGCATTATATAGGCATGCCTATTGCTGATCAGCTAAGGAGATATGTTGCCGGGTATAATCCGGTGAACCATTATTTAAGAGGAGTGGTGATGAAGATTGCCAAGAACACCGTAGTGACCGTCCACTACAAACTGTCAGACGCGCAAGGCAATCTGATCGAGGAGAGCCGCGAGCCAATGGTGTATCTGCACGGCGGCTATGAGAATACATTGCCGAAGATCGAAGAGGCGCTGGAAGGAAAAGCCGCTGGCTTTGAAACCACGATTCAGGTCGAGCCCGAAGATGCTTTTGGTGAATATGATCCCAACCTGATCAAGATCGAACCACGCAGCCGCTTGCCCGAGCCGGTCGAAGTCGGCATGCAATTCGAGGGCACACCGGATAGCCCGGACAGCGGGGAAGAGTCGCTGATCTTTACCGTGACCGACATTGCCGAAGACAAGGTCGTGTTGGATGGAAATCATCCTTTAGCCGGCATGGCGTTGCGTTTTACGCTCAACGTGGCCGAGGTGCGTAGCGCAAGTGATGAAGAAGTCGCGCATGGGCACGTACATGGGGAGCACGGCCACCATCACGGCGATATCGAAGGGGAAGAGGGCGACCACTTCCGCAGTTACCCGATTCAATGAAGAGCAGTGTGCCGTGCAGGTATTACAAATCATGAGTGATTAATACACGGCGCACGTCTGAAGCGTACTCGGGCTAGCTGGTTGCGTATGGTCCTGACGTTTTGCCAGGACTCTTCACGTTACTAATGGCTCTCTGCCATGCCTGCATGTTTGCGTGATACTTTGAATGCAGGCGCGCCCTTGTGATTGACGCTTATCTTGAGCCAGCCGGAACCGACACTGATTTCACCGATATTGCCTTGCCAGCGAATTGCAGGCGAAGCTGACGCGCGAGCAGAATCTCCATGGACGAGTAGCACCTTGCCGGGAAATTTTGCCGCCACCGTTGTGATCTGCTTCCGGACTTCTAAATAGCCGTCGCGCTTGGCAGTACGCGGACGAAATGCCCCGAGCGGGTTTCCATCACTAAACAGCACGATGGCCTTCATCTTTTTTCGCGTCGCAGAGGTGAAGATGCGATACAGCCAGTCGTTGTTCGCAACCACCCGGTCCTCAAACTCACTGTTGCGCCCGGCATCAGAAACATAGTGGTTGTTATTCGCCGGTATGTTGATCGTGGCAAACAACGTATCGTCTATCTCCCAGCGCGCATTTTCTGCAAAGCTGCGGTGCTTTACGGTCATTGATTGCCGGATGACCGGAATCTTGGTTGCACCGATCGAAAACTCATCACCGAAGAAAAGCTCCCGAACTCGGTTCAGTTTTGCAATGGCGGCCGATCTGCCGTTTTCATTCTTGCATACGGCCCAATCGCTTGCCGCAAGCGACACAATCAAACCGTTCTTTGCAGCTTCCAGAAGCGCTTTGCGCTGCAGATAAATCTTGTCTGTGCAAGGCTCATTCGCCGCTTTCATGCCGTTTACTACGACGAAGGCGAGATTTTCCTCATCCGTATGCTCAATGGCATCCTGCAGCGTCGATTCGTCGGCGGTTGCTTTGACCGGATGGGAGATGACGGCAAAGCTGATCTCGTCATTCACGCTGGCGATCGACGGAAACGATACCAGCGTGGTGCAGAGCAGTACAGTTTTCAGTAGGCCTGTTCTCATCACTGTCCTGCCAGTCTTTTCAGGCGATAGAGGGCTTCCAGCGCCTCGCGTGGAGACAGTTCGTCCGGGTCTGTATCGGCGAGCGCATCCATGACAGCACCAGCCGTTTCCGGTAATGCCGGCTCATCAGCCTCGGCCGAATCCTCGGTTTCCTGTACTGCGCTTGCGAACAAGTCGAACTGCGGTGTTGCCTGCACCGAATGAGCTTCGAGCGCCGACAAGTGTTTTCGCGCCGCCTTGATCACCGGTTGCGGTACACCGGCAAGTTGCGCCACCTGCAATCCGTAGCTCTGCGATGCCGGCCCCGGCTGCACTGCGTGCAGGAACACGATGGTGTCCTTGTGTTCCACAGCAGACAAATGCACATTGGCAGCTGTGGGATGTGTCTCCGGCAGCTGGGTTAGCTCAAAGTAGTGTGTCGCGAATAATGTGAAGCTGCGCGTGGTCTCGATGAGATGCCGTGCAATTGCCCAGGCAAGTGCGAGGCCATCGAACGTGGACGTGCCACGGCCGACCTCGTCCATCAGGACAAGCGAGTGTTCCGTCGCGCCATTAAGAATGGCGGCCGACTCGGTCATTTCAACCATGAAGGTGGAGCGGCCTCCCGCCAGGTCGTCTGCTGCGCCGATGCGGGTAAAGATCCTGTCGATCGGCCCGATTGTCGCGCGAGTCGCCGGCACGAAGCTGCCGACATACGCCAATAGCGTAATCAGCGCCACTTGGCGCATGAATGTCGATTTGCCGCCCATGTTGGGGCCGGTAATCAGGAGCAGCTTGCGTTCACTGTTGAGTTCACAGTCGTTGGCGATGAAGCGTTCGATCTGGTTTTCCACGACAGGGTGACGCCCCTGTTCAATGAGGATGGTCGGCTCGCTAACGAGTTGCGGTGCGCACCAGTTGTTGCGCATGGCATGGTCGGCAAGGGCAACCAGTGTATCGAGCTGTGCCAACGCATGTGCGATCGCCTGCAGCGTACCGATGTAGGGGGCAAGGTCGCCAAGCAGTTTCTCGTACAGGTATTTCTCTCGGGCGAGTGCACGTTCCTGTGCTGACAGTGCCTTGTCTTCGAATGCCTTCAACTCAGGCGTGATGTAACGCTCGGCATTTTTCAGCGTCTGGCGGCGGCGGTAATCTTCCGGAACCTTATCCGTTTGACCATGCGTAACCTCGATGTAGAAACCGTGAACTTTGTTGTACTCAACCCGAAGGTTGCCGATGCCTGTGCGAGCGCGTTCGCGGGTTTCAAGATCGACCAGGAACTGGCCTGCATTTTCCGAGAGGGCGCGCAGTTCATCCAGTTCGCTGTCGAAACCGCGTGCGATGACGCCGCCATCACGCACCATGGCTGCCGGTTCGAGCGCGATCCCGCGTTCAAGCATGTCGAGGCACTCCGTCGGTGTGGCGAGCGCGTCGTAAATCGACTTCAGCAGCGGTGCGTCGGCGTCCCTGTTGCACATGGCAACGTATGCACGCAAGGAGGGCAGTTGTTGCAGGCCGCTGCGGAGGCCTGCAAGGTCGCGCGGGCGTGCCGACAGCAGAGCAATGCGCGTCGTAATGCGTTCGATGTCCGGCACGGCGGCGAGCGTGGCGGAGAGTCCTGCCGATGCATCCGCACGCATCAGGGTGTTGATCGCAGCATGGCGTGCCTTCGCAACTGCCTGGTCGCGGAGGGCGTGGTGCAACCAATGGCGCAGCAGCCGCGAACCCATTGGCGTGCGGCAGTGATCGAGTTGCGAAAACAGGGTAGGGGACGCGGACGAGCCTTCTTGACCACGGATGGTTTCTGTCAGTTCGAGATTCCGCCGGGTGGCTGCATCCAGGCCGATGAACTCGTTCTCTGCCTCGACTGCGAGGGTGCGCACATGCTGCAGTCCCTTTCCTTGCGTCGATTGGGCGTAACGGAGAAGGGCGCCAGCAGCGCCGACTGCGGCACTCAAGCCTTCTGCGCCAAAGCCGGTCAGCGTAGCGAGTCCAAGCTGCTCGAGCAATGCCTTCTCGCCGCTGGCACTATCGAAATGCCAGTGCGGAACTGTCGTGAGCTTGCCTGGAATACCCTGCATCGAAAGCAGTCCGGTCTCGTCTGCCACCAAAGTCTCTGCTGGTGCGATCCGTTCGAGTTCCTGCTTCAGGCGTGTATCGAAGGAACGGACATCGCCCGCAAATTCCATCAGCTTCAGTGCGCCGCTTGCCAGGGACAGCCAGGCAAGTCCTATCGTCGCCGTCTTTCGCTGGGTCGTGATGCAAAGCGCAAGCAGCGGCCGGTCTGCCTTTTCCGGCAGGAGGTCGGAGTCGGTCAGCGTTCCCGGTGTGACAATCTTCACGACCTTGCGCTCGACCGGACCCTTGCTCGTGGCAGGATCGCCGATCTGCTCGCAGATGGCGACTGACTCGCCGAGCCTAATCAGCTTTGCGAGGTACTGTTCTGCCGAGTGGAATGGCACGCCGGCCATCTTGATCGGGTTACCGTTGGAGCTGCCGCGTTGGGTCAGCGTAATGCCCAGAAGACGGGCTGCTTTTTCGGCGTCCTCGAAAAAAAGCTCATAGAAGTCTCCCATCCGATAAAACACCAGTGTGTCCGGATGCTCGGCTTTGATGCGGAGGTATTGCTGCATCATCGGAGTGTGCTTCTCCAGCAGCGCGTCAAGTCGGGAAGGGTTTGTGTCGTTTTCCGGTTTCACGGCAGGTTTTAAAGCCATTCCAATCTTTCTCTATGACGGAGGCATGTCGTGCATCAACATGCATAGCCCGCCATTTTAATGCCGCGAAGGATTGGATCAAATATGGAGGCATATTTGTTTGCACTTTTGCCGCCATAACGACATCGGATTGCAGCGCGCCGCCTGCGTACGCTGCAATCCGTGGCGGTTTAACGGCCGCGTCCGCCGCTGCGATGTGGCGCTGGCTGCTTTCCAGTAGGAGGTTTTCCCGTGCTCTTACTTGCCTGGGCGGGTCTAGTGGCAGTGCCGGTTTGCTGCTTGTTTGCTGGTTTGTTTCGCGGTGCGCGGCTGCGGGCAGGAGGGTTGGCGCTTCGAAGCTGAATCGGCTGCGGACGTGCATTCGGATCCGGCTCGAATCCGGGAATGATTTCCTGCGGCAGGCTGCGTTTGATCAGCTTCTCGATTCCCTTGAGCATATCGTGTTCATCCACGCAGACCAACGACACAGCTTCGCCTGCCGCGCCGGCCCGGCCCGTGCGTCCGATCCGATGCACATAGTCTTCCGGCACATTGGGCAGGTCGTAGTTGACTACATGTGGCAACTGGTCGATATCGATCCCGCGCGCAGCGATATCCGTGGCGACGAGCACCTGCAGGCTGCCGTCCTTAAACTCCGCGAGCGCGCGCGTGCGTGCTGCCTGGCTCTTGTTGCCATGGATGGCCAGCGCACTGATGCCATCCTTGCCCAACTGTTCGACCAGCTTGTTGGCACCGTGCTTGGTGCGTGTGAACACTAGCACCTGGAACCAGTTTCGCTCCTTGATCAAATGGCTCAACAGAGGATGTTTGCGGTTGCGGTCAACCGGGTGCACCTTTTGTTCGATGATTTCGACAGTGGAGTTGCGCCTGGCGACTTCGATCATTGCAGGCGCATTCAGCAAGCCGTCTGCGAGTGCTTTGATCTCATCTGAGAAAGTTGCAGAGAACAGCAGGTTCTGACGGTGCTTCGGAAGCGCGGCGAGGATACGCCGGATGTCCCGAATGAAGCCCATGTCCAGCATGCGATCGGCTTCGTCCAGCACAAGGATCTCAATATGGGCAAGGTTAACGGTCCCTTGCTGCATATGGTCGAGCAAGCGGCCTGGTGTGGCGACAAGAATGTCGACTCCCTGCGCGAGCAGTTTGATCTGCGGGTTGATGTTCACGCCGCCAAAGATCACAGCCGAACTGAGCTTCAGGTATTTTCCGTAGACCCGGACGCTCTCTTCAACCTGCGCCGCGAGCTCGCGCGTAGGAGTCAGGATCAGCGCGCGAATGGATCGCTTGCCACCAGCGGGGCGGACCAGTTTTGAAAGGCGGTGCAGGATCGGCAATGTAAACCCGGCAGTCTTGCCGGTGCCGGTTTGTGCTCCCGCCAGCAGATCACCGCCGCCCAGTACAGCCGGGATCGCCTGCGACTGAATTGGGGTAGGGGTGCTGTACCCCTGTTCTGTAACGGCACGAACAATTTCATCGGTCAAGCCGAGTTCTTTAAAAGTCATTTCAATCAGTGGAAAAGGATTGGTACGCCGGCACGAGGCGTGCGAGGTTACAGGCGTGCGAACAGGATGAAATAGGATGCAAGTGAGCGCGTGATGAAGGGTGAGAGGCCTGTCTGTCACGCAGAATGTGGACAGCGCCTACTGCGCCGTCCACTCGGGTTTCGTCAGGGCGGGATAATTGCGGCGAACTTATTTCGCAAACGGTGACAAAAGGTTGACCATCTGCGCAAAGATTTTCGGAGTGCCGGCAATCACGTCACCTTTGTACAGGTAGTCGGACTCACCAGAGAAATTCGCTACGATACCTCCTGCTTCAGTGATCAGGAGCGCTCCTGCTGCCATGTCCCAAGTCTGCAAGCCCTTTTCGAAGAAACCATCGAGGCGGCCTGCCGCGACATAGGCAAGGTCCAAAGCGGCTGCTCCGGGGCGGCGCAAGCCTGCACAGCGTTCCGTCACGATCTTGAACATCTTCATGTACTCATCCAGGCCTTCCATGTCCCGGAAGGGAAAGCCAGTGCCGATCAGCGCCTCGTTCATCTTGTCGCGGCGGCTGACGCGGATGCGTTTGTCATTCAGGTAAGCACCAGCGCCTTTGGATGCGGTAAATAGATCGTTGCGGCAGGGGTCATAGACTACCGCTTGTGTGATTTGCCCGCGCTGCTGGAGCGCAATTGAGACGCAATACTGCGGGAAGCCATGGATGAAATTGGTAGTGCCGTCGATCGGATCAATGATCCAGACGTTTTCATTCTCGTCGTGCAGGTTGGCGGAGGCGCCGGTTTCCTCGCCCAGAATTGCATGGTCGGGATAGGCGGTTTTCAGAACTTCGATGATCGCCAGTTCGGCAGCTTTGTCCACTTCAGTAACGAAGTCGTTGTGTCCCTTTTCGGTTACTTTGATGCGGTCGATGTCGAAGGAGGCGCGGTTGATGACCGAGCCGGCCCGGCGAGCGGCCTTCACCGCCGTATTGAGCATGGGATGCATAGGATGTTCCGTTAAAATTGCGGTGCCGTTCGCTACCGCGCCGGAACTCCGCAAGAGAATGAATTAATGAGCGATGCGGCAAATCGAACGAGATGATTCAAGAAGTGATTGCCGCGCAATGCCGCTATTCTAAATGAACAAGCCTCAAACAAATACCCCTCTTTTTGACCGCCTAAGGTTCGTGCTGGTCCAGACCAGTCATCCAGGCAACATTGGCGCCGTCGCGCGCGCAATGAAAACCATGGGTTTTTCGCAACTAGTGCTGGTCAACCCGCGCTTCCCTGACGCACTCCAGCAGGAGGAGGCGGTCGCTTTCGCCAGCGGGGCTCAGGAAATCCTCGCAAACGCAAGAATCGTGGGAACGATCGAGGAGGCGCTGGAAGGATGCAATTTTGCGGCTGCATTAAGTGCGAGATTACGGGAGTTCTCTCCGCCGTTGCTGACGCCTCGTGCGCTGGCGGCGCAGATCGCCTCGGAGCCAACCGTTAATGCTGCACTTGTGTTTGGGAGTGAGCGCTATGGCCTGCCGAATGACGTTATCGAAAAGTGTAATGTTTTAATTAATATCCCAGCCAATCCGGATTATTCTTCATTGAACCTGGCACAGGCAGCCCAGGTACTTGCATATGAGGCGAGGCTTGCGGCATGTGGCGACGTTCTCCCGGTGGCACCAATTGGGTTTCAGGGTGAGGCGGCCAGCGTTGCGCAAATAGAAGGCATGTACAACCATCTGGAAGAGGCCTTGGTCGCGATCGACTTTCTTGATCCAACGAACCCGAAGAAACTGATGCCTCGGTTGAGGCGTCTGTTTTCACGCACTCAGCTGGAAACAGAAGAAGTCAATATTTTGCGGGGTATCGCGCGCCAGATTTTGCTGAAATTGCGCTCTTAATTGCCCACTTAGGTCGTACACCTGTATGCGCATGCTCCAATGGTTTGCCGGAGCAAGTGCAGGGGAAAGCATTAACCCCAAGCGCGTAGCAAGCCTACGGCCAAGCCTTCCAACGCAAAACTTTCCTCGTTTGCGTTCACCCGGATTGGTTCAAAGTCCGGATTTTCTGGCAGGAGCTCGATGATGGAGCCAGACTTTTTATAGCGTTTTACCGTTACATCGTCACCCAGTCGCGCCACGACGATCTGACCATTCTTTGCAACATCGGTCTTTTTTACGGCAAGCAGGTCGCCATCAAGTATTCCAACGTCGCGCATCGACAGCCCTCGGACCTTCAACAGGTAGTCCGGTTTTGCGGAAAACAGCGATGGATCGACGCTGTATGTCGCTTCAATATGTTCTTGGGCGAGGATGGGAGAGCCAGCAGCTACCCGGCCGACAAGCGGCAAGCTAAGTTGCATCAAAGACGAATGAGGAAGCGCCATCTGGCGCGCGCCGGGCCGCTGCGATGAGCCGTCTGCATGCATTTCACGTAAGCGGATCCCGCGGGAGGTGCCGGGAGAGATCTCAATGGCCCCTTTGCGCGCAAGCGCCTGCAGGTGCTCCTCTGCAGCATTGGCGGAGCGGAAGCCAAGTTCAGAGGCAATCTCGGCGCGAGTGGGGGGGAAGCCGGTATTTTCAATGGCTTCGCGGATCAGGTTGAGGATCTGTTCCTGGCGGGCGGTCAATTTGATCATGGCGGATACCCCGGCGCCGGTCGGCGCTGTTCATAAAGACAGCCTGTATTTTTATACAGCCTTTGTGGGAATGCAAGCGCTATTAGTTGCTATTCCCCCGTTATTTGAAGCTCGAGCCCGGATACGTGGATTAAGAGCTTGAAAGCATTGAAGTTTCTTTGCATCCAAGCTATTATGTTCGGCTTTCCTCTTCCCACACTCGTCTTGACGCCGAGGTGGGCGCTTAATCCGACCAAAAGGAGATTACATGCGTCATTATGAAATCGTTTTTATCGTCCATCCGGACCAAAGCGAGCAAGTGCCCGCGATGATCGACCGTTACAAGGGCATCGTCACTGCGCGTAACGGCAAAATCCACCGCGTTGAGGACTGGGGCCGCCGCCAAATGGCTTACATGATCCAGAAACTCGCCAAGGCGCACTATGTTTGCATGAACATCGAATGCGACAGCGAAACCCTGGCTGAAATCGAAACCGGCTTCAAGTTTAACGACGCAGTTCTGCGCCACCTCACCGTCAAGATGAAGAAGGCCGAAACCGCGCCGTCTCCGATGATGAAGGCCGTGCAGAAGGAAGATGCCGCCAAGAGCCAGCGTGCCGAGGCCTCTGCAGCGTAATTGCTAGACGAGGAGCGTGAACCAGCTTCGCTTGATTGCCACCATCGCCGAGCGTGACGTATTGCGTTACACACCGGCAGGCATTCCGATCGTGTCCGCAAGATTGCAGCATGCGTCGGAGCAGGTTGAGGCAGGCATCCTGCGCCAAGTTGAATTCGAAATGGCCGCGATTGTCGCTGGCGAGCTTTCGGGAAGATTCAATCGGGTTGAGTTGGGAGCGAGGTTGGTGCTGACGGGGTTTCTTGCGCGGAAAAGCCGCAACAGTAAAAGCCTCGTGTATCACGTTACGGATTTCGAAACATATACACCAGATCACTAGATACAGGAGCCAAACATGGCATTCGGTAAAAAATTCGATAAAAGCAAACTCAAGCAAAAGCGCCAGCAGCAAAACCCGCTGTTCAAGCGCAAGAAATTCTGCCGCTTCACCGCCGCTGGTGTTGAGCAAGTTGACTACAAGGACGTCGACACGCTGAAGGACTTCGTTCAGGAAAACGGCAAGATTATGCCGGCACGTCTGACTGGCACCAAGGCACACTACCAGCGTCAGGTTGATACCGCGATCAAGCGTGCACGCTACCTCGCGTTGCTGCCGTACACCGATCTGCACAACGCCTAATTGACGACTGAGGAAAATAGGAGAAAAACATGCAAGTCATTCTGTTGGAAAAAGTCGTCAATCTCGGTAACTTGGGCGATGTGGTGAAGGTCAAGGACGGTTACGCACGTAACTTCCTGATTCCGCAACGTAAGGCACGCCGCGCAACGCAAGCGGCAGTTGCAGAATTCGAAACGAAGCGCGCTGAGCTGGAAAAGGCGGCAGCGGAGAAGCTGGCAGCTGCTCAGGCTCAAGGTGAAAAACTCAACGGCATGACCGTTCAGATCTCGCAGAAGGCCGGTGTCGACGGCCGTCTGTTCGGCTCTGTCACCAATGCGGACATCGCTGAGGCAGTCACCAAGCAAGGCTTCCCAGTCGAGAAGGCCCAGATTCGCATGCCGCAAGGCCCGCTGAAGATGGTCGGTGATCACACGATCGCGGTTGCACTGCATACCGATGTAGTCGTTGATGTCACTGTTTCCGTTCTGGGCGAACAAGCTTAATACCGCTTTAAGCAAAGCAACAAAAAAGGCCGGGCTTCCGGCCTTTTTTGTTTTTAGCGACCTTCTCTGCTATCGGCTAGAAGCCGAGTTGATGCCAGGAAAATAAAGTCACGTTCTCTCTCTTCGAGCCCGAAAACCGGCGGCCTAACCGGGTATAATTCGCGCCATGAATGACCGAGCTGATCCGCAACTAGAAGCACTCCGCGTTCCGCCTCACTCGATTGAGGCAGAACAATCTGTACTGGGTGGTTTGCTGCTCGATAATGCAGCATGGGATCGCATCGCCGACTTCGTTGGCGAAGACGATTTTTACCGTTACGACCACCGCATTATTTTTCAACACATCGTCAAGCTGATCAACGCAACCAAGCCGGCTGACGTCATTACTGTTTTCGAAGCGCTCAGCACAAGCGGCAAGGCCGAGGAAGTCGGTGGGCTGACATACCTGAATGCGCTTGCGCAGAACACGCCGTCTGCGGCGAATATCCGTCGCTACGCCGAAATCGTGCGCGACCGCGGCGTACTACGAAAACTGATCACGGTTTCGGATGAGATTGCTACCCAAGCGTTCAATCCGCAAGGGAAGGAAGTCAAGCAGATGCTTGACGAGGCAGAGGCCAAGATCTTCGCTATCGCCGAGGAAGGCTCGCGCGGCGCGCAAGGCTTCCAGGCCATCCAGCCGCTGCTCACCGAGGTGGTTGAGCGCATCGACGAGCTATACAACCGAGACAACCAGAACGATATTACTGGCGTGCCGACGGGATTTATCGACCTGGATCGCATGACTTCCGGCCTGCAGCCAGGTGACCTGGTCATTGTTGCAGGCCGTCCATCGATGGGTAAGACCGCGTTCTCACTGAACATTGGCGAAAACGTAGCGATCGATAGTGGCCTGCCTGTCGCAGTGTTTTCAATGGAAATGGGCGGCGCTCAGCTGGCAATGCGTATGCTTGGTTCTGTCGGCCGTCTCGACCAGAGTCGCCTGCGTGTGGGTAAGTTGAATGATGAAGACTGGCCGCGGCTAACGCATGCAATTCAGAAGATGAACGAAGCGCAGTTGTACATCGACGAGACGCCGGCATTGAGCCCGATCGAAATGCGTGCCCGTGCGCGGCGGCTGTCGCGACAGTGCGGGCGGCTTGGCTTGATCATCGTCGACTACTTGCAGCTGATGTCGGGTAATGGCGGTGGCGGAGAAAACCGCGCGACCGAAATCTCCGAAATTTCGCGAAGCCTCAAGGGGCTCGCAAAAGAACTGCATTGCCCGGTCATTGCATTGTCCCAGCTGAATCGCTCTCTGGAACAGCGTCCGAACAAGCGCCCCGTGATGTCCGACCTCCGTGAATCCGGCGCTATTGAGCAGGACGCGGACGTGATTCTGTTCATCTACCGAGATCAGGTCTACAACCCGGATTCGCCGGACAAGGGAACGGCAGAAATCATTATTGGTAAGCAGCGTAACGGCCCGATCGGCACCGTTCGACTGACATTCCTTGGCGAATATACGAAGTTCGACAATTACACCGGCGGCAACGCGATTTTCGACAACGAATAAGACGATCTCCTGCCGGAGATCTTGCGCGCCTGCTGCCACAAGTGGTTGGCGCGCTGACGCAAGACAGATTTATTGCTTTAACTTTAAGAGAGCGTAATTATGTTTGGACGACTGATGCCCAGCGAGGGCAAATTTTTTGACCTCTTTGTTCAGCACGCTGACCTGTGCGTGAAGGGTGCACGTGAAATGGTCGCATTGATGACCAATTTTGACGATCTTGAGAACCGCGTGCACGCGATTGAGACTGTCGAGAAGCAAGCTGACAAGGTCACTTATGAGACGCTGGACATGCTGCACAAGACCTTCATTACGCCTCTTGATCGCGACGACATCCACAAGCTCATTACCCGCATGGACGATATCCTCGACCTGCTGGAGGATGCGGCACAAACGATTTCCCTGTACGACATCAAGGCTGTGACACCGGAAGCAAAGCGTCTCGCCGAACTCTGCCTGGCCTGCACGGAGCGCGTGAAGACTTGTGTTGGCCTGTTGCACAACATGGATAACTCCGGACAGATCCTCTCCGTTTGTGAAGAAATCGACCGTCTCGAGTCCGATGCGGATCATGTCATGCGTGCGGCGATGTCCAAGCTCTTCCGTGACGAGCCGGACGTACGCAATCTCATCAAATTGAAAGCGATTTACGAACTGATGGAAACGGTTACGGATCGCTGCGAGGACGTCGCAAATATTATTGAAGGCATTATTGTCGAGAATGCCTGAAGTGCATGAGGCGCAAGGGGAGGGAGTTAAACCCGTGCGCGCATTTCTACAATACATAGAACTGACTGAATAGAAATCTCATGCAAACCCTACAAATCAGCATCTACGTCCTTGCGTTCCTGATTGCGCTGGCATTGCTGTTCGACTTCATGAACGGCTTCCATGACGCAGCAAACGCAATTGCAACCGTCGTCTCGACCGGTGTGCTGAAACCTCAGCACGCTGTGGCAATGGCGGCTTTCTTCAACGTTATTGCCATTTTTTTCTTCCAGTTGAAAGTGGCCACCACCGTCGGCAAGGGCACCATCGAACCGATCGTGGTTGATCATTATGTGGTCTTCGGCGCCCTGGTTGGCGCAATCTTCTGGAACGTCCTGACGTGGTATTACGGCATTCCGTCCTCATCGTCGCATGCGCTGATCGGTGGCTTGGTCGGTGCTGCAGTTGCGAAGGCCGGTACCGGTGCATTGATCTCTTCCGGCCTGATCAAGACAATCTCCTTCATCCTGCTGTCGCCACTGCTTGGCTTCGTTTTCGGATCGATCATGATGGTCCTGGTGTCCTGGCTGTTCGTACGTTCGACGCCGCGTCGCGTGGACAAGTGGTTCCGCCGCATGCAGTTGGTCTCCGCGTCCATGTATAGCCTCGGCCATGGTGGCAACGATGCACAGAAGACGATGGGTATCATCTGGATGCTCCTGATCGCGGCGGGTTATTCGACCGCGAAGGATCCGCTGCCGATGTGGGTCGTCATCAGCTGCTATGCTGCAATCGGCCTGGGCACTTTGTTCGGTGGCTGGCGTATCGTGAAGACCATGGGCCAGAAAATTACCAAGTTGAAGCCTGTCGGCGGCTTTTGCGCGGAAACCGGCGGCGCGATCACACTGTTCCTGGCAACGTCACTTGGCATTCCGGTCTCGACAACGCACACCATTACCGGTGCTATCGTCGGCGTCGGCTCTTCGCGGAAGATGTCTGCGGTGCGCTGGGGCGTCGCAGGCAACATTGTTTGGGCATGGGTCTTTACGATTCCGGCCTCGGCATTTGTCGCGGCGATTGCATGGTGGATCGGGACACAAATCCTGTAACTCATCCGTGAAAACAAAAAAGCCTGCATCGTCCGATGCAGGCTTTTTTTGCCGGCTTCTTTGCCGGCTAGGCAGGACGGTTGACCTGACTACAGCACCTCGCTCGCATGGTCTGCCAGGCGCGAGCGTTCGCCGCGCGCCAGCGTGACATGCCCGCTGTGTGTCCATCCCTTGAATCGATCCACTACATAGGTCAGGCCGCTTGATCCTTCGGTCAGGTAGGGGGTGTCGATCTGTGCAATGTTGCCCAGGCAGATAATCTTCGTTCCCGGACCCGCGCGCGTGACAAGCGTCTTCATCTGTTTTGGTGTCAGGTTCTGCGCTTCATCGATGATGAGGAACTTATTGACAAATGTGCGCCCGCGCATGAAGTTGAGCGACTTGATTTTGATGCGCGAGCGAATCAGGTCCTGCGTTGCGGCGCGACCCCATTCGCCGGCGTCGCTGTCGGACTTGTTGAGCACTTCGAGGTTGTCATCGAATGCGCCCATCCAAGGCGACATTTTTTCTTCTTCCGTACCCGGAAGGAAACCAATGTCCTCGCCAACCGGCACGGTGACGCGGGTGACGATGATCTCGTTGTAGAGCTTGGTTTCCAGTACCTGGGCAAGGCCAGCAGCCAGTGCGAGCAGCGTCTTGCCGGTACCTGCCTGGCCGAGCAGCGTCACGAAGTCGCATTCCGGATTCATCAGCAGGTTGAGTGCGAAGTTCTGCTCGCGGTTGCGCGCTGTGATGCCCCAGACGTTGTTCTTCCCATGCGTATAGTCGCGCAGCGTCTGGATTACTGCGGTCTTGCCATTGATCTGCTTGACCTGCCCGTAAAACGCCGCCTCGCCATTGTTCGGTTCGAGGAAGACAAACTGGTTGATCAGGAACGAGGGGACTGCAGGACCGGTCAGTCTGTAATAGGTATAGCCCGTGCCGTGCTTGTTTTCCTGCCAGGATTCCATTCCCTTGGCATGCTTGTTCCAGAAGTCTTCCGGCAGTTGCATGATGCCGGAATAGAGCAGGTCGGTATCTTCTAGCACGTGATCATTGAAGTACTCCTCTGCGGGCAGGCCCATCGCGCGCGCCTTGATGCGCATGTTGATGTCTTTTGACACCAGCACGATCGGACGTCCCGGATGCTGAAGCTCGAGGGCGCGGACCACGCCAAGGATCTGGTTGTCCGCTTTCCCGATAGGCAGGCCTTCGGGCAGATCGGCCACCTGCAGCTTGGTCTGGAAGAACAGGCGACCCTTTGCGTCCTTGTTGCCCAGTTTGGAGAGTGGAATGCCTTCCTCGATGTGGGTTTCTTCAACCCCGGCCACCAGCGCATCGAGCGAACGCGACACTTGCCGTGCATTGCGTGCAACCTCCGACATGCCCTTCTTGTGGTTGTCGAGCTCCTCCAGCGTCATCATCGGCAGATAGACGTCGTGCTCCTCAAATCGGAACAGCGAGGTCGGATCGTGCATCAGCACGTTGGTATCCAGCACGAAAAGCTTGGTGACGCCGAGTCTGTCGCCAATTCGGCTGGCGCTGGACTTGATCAGGGTTTCGACCTCTTTTGGCTTGGTCGTGCGTTTTGGAGCAGGGGCTTTTACGGTGGTCTTGGCACGGGCTTGCGGTGCAGATTCTGTTGCTTGTGGCGTGGGTTCAACCAGCGTCATCACGGGCTTTACCGATTTTCCTTTCTCTGCCTTCGGATAGTCTTGCGGGGAGAGTAATGTTGCTGGCTTGGTCGGTAATTTGGGCAGTGGCATCAGGACCTCAGTTTAAAAATGTAGTGAATCAGCAACTCTAGTGAGATGCTCGCGGGGCCAAACGGTCGTGCAGTGGGTTGAACAACAGGGAGGAGAGGCGGTGCAAAACAAAAAAGCCGTTTGAGGGGGAGGTTCGACACCTCTTCCACAAACGGCCTTCTGCAATAAAAATCTTTTAGATTCAATGTTGTTTGCGTATTGTGCGATTACGCCAGCGCCTTCACGAATTCCAGTACTTCATCAATGTGCCCAGGCACTTTCACTCCACGCCATTCTTTCACCAATTTCCCTGTTGCGTCAATCACAAATGTGCTGCGCTCGATGCCGCGGACTTGCTTGCCATACATAGTCTTCATTTTCATGACATCGAACATGACGCACAGCGTTTCATCAGGATCAGAGATCAACTCGAACGGCAGTTCGAGCTTTGCCTTGAATCCTTCATGCGATCGGATGCTGTCACGACTCACTCCGAATATTTCCGCATTTGCCTGTTTGAATTGCGGATACAAGTCGCGGAACTGCAAGCCCTCCGTGGTGCAGCCGGGCGTATTGTCCTTCGGGTAGAAGTACAGCACGATCATCTTTCCCTTGTAGTCAGACAGCTTGAATGTCTGATTGCCGGTCATGGCTGCGGTAAAGTCGGGAACGGTCAAGTTGAGTGCGGATGGGCTTTCTGCCACGTTATTCTCCTGATGCGGTTATCGCTTGTGGCGACATGTTTGACGACCGTACCGATGGTAAGGGCGTAACGGGAATGTTAGCCAATGTTTATCTTATTGGGAACCGCGCACGCAGATCCTGATGTTGGCCGACGTACTTGCGGCTTGCACGTAGTAAGAGCACAAGGGCATGGTTCCCGCTCTGTGGTTCTGTTCCGCCGTTGACATGCCCTTGCTCTCGTATGCGGCGTTCAAAGGCGGCACGAGGCAAATGAGGCCAAATATTTCTTTTTCAAGACGGATCTGCGTCGGCCCAATTGCACGACCGGAAACTACGCATGACGAATACAGTGTCAATCCTCACCAAGAGTTGTGCGCCTCGGCGTGCGAGCGTCGCCGCCTCAGTCGAAGATCAGTGCCAGAGCCACCTTGCGACCTTCGCCCATCAAGATATTGTAAGTTCGGCAGGCCGCCTGGTTATCCATGCATTCAATCCCGATACGGCGTCCAGTGAGGGCCGCTGTCAGGCGCGGATGGACGAATCGCTGTCGTTTTCCCGTTCCGAGTATCACAACATCGGGATCGGTGGCATCGATCTGCGCAAAATGCTCAGCTGTGAGGCTCTCAAACGAAGTCGGCGGCCAGGCAACGGGAGGCGTTTCCGGCAAGACGATGAGGCTGCAGGAAAAACGCACTGCGTTGATTTCGACTGCCTGATCATCGTAGCCAGTCACGGTTTGATAGTGCTGGGTCGGGGTGGAGTGGAGCTTCATGACCTTGTTGACCCGCCGGCGGACGGGGATTTCCGACAATTAGAAGAAAAAGATGGGGCATTGTAGCGTTTTCCATGCCAAAAGGTCCCGGGATACATTGATAAAACGCCTTCCTTTCGGCAAAATGGACCTTCTGGCGGTGCAGCATTGCATCCCAAACTTTGCTTAGACTTCAAGGGATTGCACGAGTGCGACCGATTCAAAAATCCAAAAAACTGGCAGACGTCTGCTACGACATCCGCGGCCCCGTCTTGGAAAAAGCCAAGCAGATGGAGGAAGAGGGCCACAAAATCATTAAATTGAACATCGGCAACCTGGCCGTGTTCGGCTTCGATGCGCCGGACGAAATCGTGCAGGACATGATCCTGAACATGTCTAATGCAGCCGGCTACACCGATTCCAAGGGCATGTTTGCACCGCGGAAAGCGATCATGCACTACACGCAGGAAAAGAAGATTCCGGGCGTGACCATTGACGACATTTACATCGGCAACGGCGCCTCCGAGTTGATCGTGATGGGCATGAATGCCTTGCTCAATTCTGGCGACGAGGTACTGGTTCCTGCACCTGACTATCCGTTGTGGACTGCGGCGGTTAGCCTCTCCGGCGGCAAGCCCGTGCACTATATCTGTGATGAAGAGTCGGGCTGGTTGCCGGATATTAATGACATCAAGAAAAAAATCACGTCGAACACCAAGGCGATCGTCGTCATCAATCCCAACAACCCGACAGGAGCCTTGTATCCGGTCGAGTTGCTCGAACAGATTGTCGAAGTCGCCCGCCAGCATCAGCTGATCGTGTTCGCCGACGAAATCTACGACAAGACCCTGTATGACGGCGAGGTGCATACCTCGATTGCGTCGCTGGCGGACGATGTGCTGTTCCTGACGCTGAACGGTCTGTCGAAGAATTACCGCTCCTGTGGCTATCGCGCCGGCTGGATGGTGGTGTCCGGCGAGAAGAAGCATGCGAAAGATTACATCGAAGGCCTGAATATGCTGGCTTCGATGCGTCTGTGCGCCAATGCGCCGGGTCAATATGCGATTCAGACTGCGCTCGGCGGCTATCAAAGCATCAACGACCTCGTTAGTCCTGGCGGCCGCCTGTTGAAGCAGCGCGATTTGGCGCACAAGTTGTTGACCGATATTCCCGGCGTGAGCTGCGTGAAACCGAAGTCGGCCTTGTACATGTTCCCCAAGCTCGATCCCAGGGTCTACCCGATCGACGATGACCAGAAGTTTGCGTACGAACTGCTCGCGGAAGAGAAGGTGTTGATTGTGCAGGGTACAGGCTTCAACTGGATCGCGCCCGATCATTTCCGTGTGGTTTTCCTGCCCAATTCGGACGACCTGACCGAAGCAATCGGCCGGATTGCGCGCTTCCTGGATGGATATCGCCGGCGGAACAAAGTCGCCGCATAACGCTACCTGGTTCTACTTAATCAACGTACCGCTGCCGGACTGCATCCGGCAGCATTTTATTTTTTAGTGACTATGAAACCCATCAAAGTAGGCTTGTTAGGCATCGGCACCGTCGGGTCCGGCACATTCAACGTACTCAAGCGCAACCAGGAAGAAATTACGCGCCGCGCCGGTCGCAACATCCAGATTACGATGGTGGCAGATCTGAATACGGCCCGTGCGAAGGAACTGACCGACGGCGAGTGTGAGGTTGTCAGCGACGCCAACCTGGTGGTGAACAATCCGGAGATCGATATCGTTATCGAGCTGATTGGCGGTTACGGCATCGCCAAAGACCTCGTGATGAAGGCGATTGCCAATGGCAAGCATGTGGTGACCGCTAACAAGGCTTTGCTGGCGACGCACGGCAACGAGATTTTCAAGGCTGCGCAGGAAAAGGGCGTCATGGTTGCGTTCGAAGCTGCAGTGGCCGGCGGCATTCCGATCATCAAGGCGCTGCGTGAAGGCCTCACCGCAAACCGCATCGAGTGGCTGGCAGGCATCATCAACGGCACGACTAACTTCATCCTGTCGGAGATGCGCGACAAGGGCCTGGATTTCGACGTAGTGCTGAAGGAGGCGCAACGCCTGGGCTACGCGGAGGCCGATCCAACCTTTGATATTGAAGGTGTTGACGCCGCCCACAAGGCAACCATCATGGCCGCAATTGCGTTCGGTATCCCGGTACAGTTCGACAAGGCGCATGTGGAAGGCATTACCAAACTGCAGGCAACGGATATCCGTTATGCGGAACAGCTTGGCTATCGCATCAAGCTGCTGGGCATTGCCAAGCGCACGCAGGTCAACGGCAAGGCAGGCATCGAATTGCGTGTGCATCCGACCCTGATTCCGGCCAAGCGCCTTATTGCGAACGTGGAAGGTGCGATGAATGCTGTGCTGGTACACGGTGACGCCGTCGGCGCGACGCTCTACTACGGCAAGGGCGCCGGCTCGGAGCCGACCGCGTCGGCGGTGATCGCAGACTTGGTGGATATCACCCGCCTCGCAACGGCCGATCCGGAACATCGCGTGCCACATCTCGCATTCCAGCCGGACGCAATGACCGATACGCCGGTCGTACCGATGTCGGAAGTCACCACCAGCTATTACCTGCGAATGCAGGTGGCGGACCAGCCGGGCGTGCTGGCTGACGTCACGCGCATCCTGGCCGACTCGACTATCTCGATCGATGCAATGCTGCAGAAGGAGCCGGCTGAAGGCGAGACGAAGACTGACATCATCATCCTGACGCACCAAACGCAGGAAAAGAATGTGGTCGCTGCGATCGCAAAGATCGAAGCGCTGTCGACCGTCGTCGGTCAGGTGACGAAGATCCGTCTCGAGCAACTGAGCTGATCCTGCGGCGTCGAAGCGACGCTTGGTAAAGGTATTTAGGTAACGCAGATAGGCGTGCCGGTCGATCAGGCCGGTGCGCCTATCTCACATTGGACATGTCGGGCAACTGATGCGCGATGCCCTTGTGGCAGTCGATGCAGGTTTTTTCGCCGCTGGCGAGTTGCGTGGAATGCGCATTTACCGCTCGCTTGGATTGTTTAGTGAAATCCATCGACTCGAACTGGTGGCAGTTGCGGCATTCCAGTGAATTGTTTGCCTTCAGGCGGCGCCATTCGTTTTGTGCAAGTTGCAGCCGATGCTCTTCAAATTTCTCCCGTGTATCGATCGTGCCGAAGAGCTTGCCCCATACTTCCTTTGATGCCTGCATCTTCCGTGCGATCTTGTCGGTCCAGTTGTGCGGCACGTGGCAGTCGGAACAGATTGCACGTACGCCGCTTCGATTGGTGAAGTGGATGGTGCCCTGCAGCTCGGTGTAGACGTTGTCACGCATTTCATGGCAGCCTGTGCAGAATTTCTCTGTATTGGTCAATTCCATCGCGGTATTGAATCCGCCCCAGAACAGGATGCCGAAGATGAACGCACCGATCGTGAGGAAGCCGAAACTCAGATGAGTGCTGGGCCGCCGCAGGATACCCCAGTAGCGCTTGAGCAATCGCTTCATGAGCGGCCCCCTTATCTTTTCCGGGCTGGCGCCGGAGCATTCGCGGCAGGTTGCGCCGGTTTGGCCAACATCGTATCGACATCGACAAACTGATTATTGACGAGCGGGTTCAGGTTGGCTTGTGGCACATGGCACTGCAGGCAGAAATAACGGCGCGGCGACAGCTCGGCCAAGAAGTTGCCTTCGCGGTCCATGAAGTGCGTAACGCTGATCATCGGTGCCTGGCTCTCCTGCGTCCGGGTGCGTGCATGGCACATCATGCAGCGGTTCGCATTCTTGTCGATCTGATAGCCCTCAATCTTGTGCGGTACGACCGGTGGCTGCATTGCATAGTTGCGCGACCGGCGCACATCGCTGTTGTCCGGGTTGACCAGCGTTGGCGGCTGCGTGGTCTGGTCAAGTGCGGTCGGCCCGCGCATCTTGTCCTGAAATTCGGCAGCCGGCGCGACCAAGGGAGCGAGCAGGAACAGCGCGATGAGCAGTCTCTTCATGATCACCTCCTATACTTTGCGAATCTTGACCGCGCACTTCTTGAAGTCGGTCTGGAACGAAATCGGGTCGGTCGCATCCAGCGTCACCTTGTTGATCAGCTGGCTGGCATCGAAGAACGGGATGTAGACCAGTCCCTGCGGCGGCCTTGTACGCCCACGAGTCTCCACCCGTGAACGGATCGAGCCGCGCCGTGACGTGATTTCGATGATTTCTCCGCGTCGCGCACCGAGTGCCTTCGCGTCTTCCGGGTGCATGTAGCACACTGCATTTGGCACAGCGCGATACAGCTCCGGCACGCGGCGCGTCATCGTGCCGGTATGCCAGTGCTCCAGCACGCGGCCGGTTGATAGCCAGAACGGGAATTCCTTGTCTGGTTCTTCCGCGGCGGGTTCGTAAGGAAGAGCAAAAATGACTGCCTTGCCATCGGGCATGCCGTAGAAACGGTAGCCTTCGCCCGTTTTTACGTATGGATCGTAGCCTTCACGATAGCGCCACTGGGTTTCCTTGCCATCGACGACTGGCCAGCGCAGGCCACGTTCCTTATGGTAGACGTCAAACGGTGCAAGGTCATGGGCATGGCCACGTCCGAACTGTGCATACTCTTCGAACAGACCCTTCTGGATGTAGTAGCCAAACGCTTTTGCGTCGTCATTCGCATAACCGGCTTCGATCTGGTTGTTGGGAAACTTGTCAACGACGCCGTTCTTGAAGAGCAAGTCGTACATGGTCTTGCCGCGCCACTGTGGCGCCTTGTCGAGCAACTCCTTCGGCCACACTTCTTCCATCTTGAAGCGCTTGGAGAATTCGACCAGTTGCCACAGGTCGGAGCGCGCTTCGCCTGGCGGATTGACCAGTTGGTGCCAGAACTGGGTGCGGCGTTCCGCATTGCCGTAGGCGCCTTCCTTTTCTACCCACATCGCGGTCGGCAACACCAGGTCGGCTGCCAGCGTGGATGCGGTAGGGTAGACGTCTGACACGATGACGAAATTGTCCGGGTTGCGCCAGCCGGGCAGGATTTCCTGCATTACGTTTGGACCGGCCTGCACATTGTTCGTGACCTGAGTCCAGTACACATTGAGCTTGCCGTCCTTGAGCATGCGGCTTTGTGCGACTGCATGGAAACCGGGTTTGTCCGGGATCGTGCCTGGTGGAACCTGCCAGATCTTTTCCGCGACCTCGCGATGCTTTGGATTTACCACTAACATGTCGGCCGGCAGGCGGTGTGCAAAGGTACCGACTTCACGTGCGGTGCCGCAGGCCGACGGCTGGCCGGTCAGCGAGAAGGGGCTGTTGCCCGGTGTGGAGATCTTGCCAGTCAAGAGATGCAGGTTGTACAGCAGATTGCTGCACCAGGTGCCACGTGTGTGTTGGTTGAATCCCATCGTGAAGAATGACATCACCTTGGTCTTCGGATCGGCGTACATCTCGGCGAGGCGCTGCAGGCGTTCCTTCGGTACATTCGACAGCTTGGCGACGGAGTCGAGGTCATACTGGCTGACGAATCGCGCAAATTCATCCAGCGTAATGGGCTTGCCACCACCAGCATCGCCAACGTTCTTTGCTGCTTTCTGCAACGGATTGTCGGGACGCAGGCCGTAGCCGATATTGGGATTGCCAAGTACAAAGCGGGTGTGCTTGGTGACGAAATCTCGGTTCACCCGGTTGGTCTGGATGATGTGGTTGGCGATGTAATTCAGAATCGCCAGGTCCGTCTGCGGCCGGAAAATAATGGAGTTGTCCGATAGTTCAAAGCTGCGGTGCTCGAAGGTCGACAATACGGCAACCTTCACATGGGGGGCTGACAGCCGGCGGTCTGTGACGCGGGTCCACAGGATCGGGTGCATCTCCGCCATGTTCGAGCCCCACAGCACGAAGGCGTCGGCGGCTTCAATATCCTCATAACAGCCCATTGGCTCGTCCATGCCGAACGTGCGCATGAAACCGGCCACGGCGGAGGCCATGCAGTGGCGCGCATTCGGATCGATGTTGTTGGAGCGGAAGCCTGCCTTAAATATCTTTGCCGCGGCATAGCCCTCCCAGATCGTCCACTGGCCGGAGCCAAACATGCCGATTGAGGTGGGCCCTTTGTCGCGCAGCGCCTGCTTGAACTTCTGCGCCATGATGTCGAAGGCGGCATCCCAGGATATCGGCGTGAACTCACCGTTCTTGTCGTACTTGCCGTTGGTCATACGCAGCAGGGGGCGGGTCAACCGGTCCTCACCGTACATGATCTTCGACAGAAAGTAGCCCTTGACGCAGTTCAGCCCACGGTTGACTTCGGCATTGATGTCGCCGTGAGTGGCCACCACCCGGCCGTCCTTGACGCCGACATTGACGCCGCAGCCCACGCCGCAGAAGCGGCAAGGCGCTTTGTCCCACTTGAGCTGGGTTTTCGATGCATCCGTGATGACGTTGGAGGCCTGCGCATCGAGTGACAGGCCGACGGAACTGGCTGCCGTGACAGCGGCAGTCTGCTTGATGAAGTCGCGTCGCGTGAGCTTCTTCATGATGGAATCTCCTGGTCAAGCGCGGTCAGCGGCTCCGCGTGCTGGTAAACCAGGGCGACATCGACGACGCCTGGCAGCGCGCGGATCGCATCCATGTAGTCGAGGATGCGCCTGGTGCTTTCCGTTTCTAGGGTTACGATAAGTTTGCCGTCTTTGCTGGCGGCATGGATTTCTGCAGCGGGTAGGGATGCAATGCGCGCTTTCGTGTTGTCGAGGTGTGCCGGCAGTGAGTGCACCACAATGCCGGCAATATGGACTTCCTGTTCCATGGAAGGCTGCCTTTCAGCGTTTACGGGCGGACGAAGCAAACGCTCCGTTTGGTCTGCGCTTCGAAGTGGCATTTCATCCGGATGGCAGCGTGCCGGTGACAAGCTGGTACATCCATACGAAAAAACCGTAGCCGCCAACCACTATCACGGCAATGATGGGGGCGGTCACGATCGTCAAAAAGAAGAATGCACGTAGTTCCTGGGCCTTGGTCGGCACCTGGCGGTCACTATCCATTCACGTTCCTCAGGCGGGCAGTCGACGGATCCGGAAGCGTTGCCTTGTTGCGGCGCACAGCAAAAACGCCCGGGGCGAAGGTGTTTTCTGCCTGTATAGATTAATCGACCACAACGATGGTTCCCGCCAAGCAGAAAGCTTGGCGATTATTTCGGGAAGGGTGTTTGCCGGACGGCAAGTAGAGAGTGTGCTCGGAGAGCCCGGCGCTTGCGCTTGAGCGCGTCACGGATTCCGGATGGTGGCTGAGCCTTCGGAATGGGGCAGATGCAAGGAGCAGCGGTAGCGAGTTAGCGCGACGAGTCATAACGCAGCAAATGGCGCATTATGGCGACTCCAAGCCCGTTCTGGGCGCATGCACGCACTAGCGGTGAATAACGACCAGCAGGGCTCTTGCTTCGGATTTTCCGGGATTGAGAATCGCGTGCGCTTTGTCTGCCTGAAAGCGTGCGGTCGCGCCGATTTTCAGTTTCTTCGTCGTCCCGTCCACCTCGACATCCATGGCGCCGCTCAACAGGGTCAGATGCTCCACGGTGCCGGGGTCATGGGGATTCGACCTGAGCGCCCCGTTTGGGCCCAGCGTCAATTCATACCACTCGAACTTGCCCGCGAGGTCCATCGGGCCAAGAATGCGCAGCACGTAGCCCGCATGGTTACCGGGGAGGGTAGGGGTTTCGTGCGGTTCAAGCACGTGGATTGCGTCCGCTTCCTGGTCGTTGGTGGCGAGCAATTCTTCGATGCCTATCCCCAATGCATTGGCGAGCCTCCAGGCAACGGCGATTGTCGGATTCGCTTTTTCCCTTTCAATCTGCGAGAGCATTGATTTGGACACGCCCGCCGCACGCGAGAGGTCATCGAGTGTCAAACCGCGTTTGAGGCGAATTCTCTGCAGGGTGGCACCGACTTCCGGCGGCGTATTCGTGGCTTGGGCTTTTTTCATGAAAGAGGCTTGCAATGTTTAGGCAGACTAATTAGTATTCAATATATTGAACAGTTGTTCTTGATATTGAACTTTGCTAATTGCAGTGAACTTGTATCGTAGCAGAGGTCTCGTAATAACAGTAAGTAAATATTGTGTGCGCGACGGTGAACACGGTATATGACGGAGGAATGTAATGGCGAATAACGAAAAACAGGCGTTTTATGGAGGTTTGGCGAGCAACTTGGATCAGTTGCGCGAACAGGGCTTGTACAAGCCGGAGCGGGTCATTACCTCGCGCCAGGGCGCCGAAGTGGTATGCGACGACGGTCGTCATCTTATCAATATGTGCGCCAATAATTACCTCGGCCTGTCCGGTGACGAGACGGTGGTGCGTGCCGCCGTCGAGGCGACGGAGAAATATGGTTACGGGCTGTCTTCCGTGCGGTTCATCTGCGGCACCCAAACAGTGCACAGGCAGCTGGAGCACGCCTTGTCCGACTTCCTCGGCATGGAAGACACGATCCTGTATGCAGCGGCCTTCGATGCGAACGGCGGTGTATTCGAGCCACTGTTCGACGAAAACGACGCGATCATCTCCGATGCGCTGAACCACGCATCCATCATCGACGGTATCCGCCTGTGCAAGGCGGCGCGGTACCGCTACCAGCACAACGACATGGCCGACCTGGAAGTGCAGCTGCAGGCGGCATCCGGCAAACGCCACAAGATCATTGTGACCGACGGCGTGTTTTCCATGGACGGCACGATCGCGCAGCTGGACAAGATCTGCGACCTGGCCGACAAGTACGGCGCGCTGGTGATGATCGACGAATGCCATGCCACCGGTTTCATGGGCAAGACCGGGCGCGGCACGCACGAGCATCACAACGTGATGGGGCGTATCGACATCATTACCGGCACGCTCGGCAAGGCACTGGGCGGCGCGATGGGCGGATTTACCGCGGCGCGCAAGGAAGTGGTGCAAACGCTGCGCCAGAAGTCTCGGCCGTATCTGTTCTCCAATTCGCTCGCGCCCGCCATTGCGGGCGCTTCACTGGCGGTGCTCGAGCGCCTGTCCAAGTCCACCGAACTGCGCGACAAGCTGCACGCTAACACCGCCCACTTCCGCAAGGCTATCACTGAGCTCGGTTTCACCGTCAAACCCGGCACGCATCCTGTGGTCCCGGTCATGCTGTTCGACGCGCCGCTTGCGCAGAAATTCGCGCAGCGCCTGTATGAACTCGGCGTGCTGGTTACCGGTTTCTTCTATCCCGTGGTGCCGATGGGGCAGGCGAGGGTGAGGGTTCAGCTCTCTGCGGCGCATACAACGGAACAGCTGGACCGCGTGCTGGCGGCATTCCGGCAGGCCGGGCAAGAGCTCGGCATCTTGAAGAATTAATGGAGCAAAGAAGAATGGAACGAATCCTGGTCATTGGCGCCAACGGGCAGATCGGCAGCGAACTGGTGGAAGCGCTGACTGCGAGGCATGGCACAAATAATGTCATTGCGGCCGATATCGGACCGCGCAGCCTGTACGGAGCCGCTCGCTACGAAACGCTGGATGTGCTCGACAGCAATCGCGTCGCGCAGGTTGTAGAAGGTTACGGCATCACGCAGGTGTACCAGCTGGCGGCGCTGCTGTCGGTGACTGGCGAACAGGCGCCGCTGAAGGCATGGACGCTGAACATGAATGGCCTGTTGAACATCCTGGAACTGGCGCGGGAGCGTAATGCGGCCGGCAAGCCGCTGAAGGTGTTCTGGCCATCCTCGATCGCCGCCTTCGGGCCGCATACGCCGGCCGTCGACACGCCACAACTGGCGGTAATGGATCCGACCACGATTTACGGCATCAGCAAGCAGGCGGGTGAGCGCCTGTGCGAATACTATTTCAGCAAGTACGGCGTCGATGTGCGCAGCATCCGTTACCCCGGCATCATCAGTCACAAGTCGCCGCCGGGTGGTGGCACGACCGATTATGCGATCGCGATCTTCCACTCGGCTAAGCGCGGCGAGCGCTACTCCTGCTTCCTCGGCCCGGAAACCACGTTGCCGATGATCTACATGCCGGACGCGATCCGGGCGACGATCGAGCTGATGGATGCTCCTGCGGAGCAGGTCCGCATTCGCTCTGCCTATAACGTCGCCGGGCTGAGTTTCTCCCCGCGCGAGCTGGCCGACGCAATCCGGCAGCAGTTGCCGTCGTTCGAGATCGAATACCGGCCGGACCACCGGCAGGAGATTGCCGCCACCTGGCCGCACAGCCTGGACGACACCTATGCGCGCGCCGACTGGGGCTGGAAGGCGAAGATCGGCCTGAAGGAGCTGGTTGCCGACATGCTGGCCAATATCCATCCCCAGTCGCGTTCCCAATCGCAGCCCTTGCACCACGCTGCATAAAGTTGCCGAAGTGGCACGGTTGGCGTGCATAACCGGATGAAACGGTGAGGAAGCAGGCGCACGGCCTTATAATGGCAGGCTTGCTTCCGACTACTCCTTTTTCAACAGCTTATGCAATACGTCTCCACCCGCGGCCAAGCTCCGGCGCAGTCCTTTTCCCAGATCCTGTTAGGCGGCCTCGCACCTGATGGCGGCCTTTACCTGCCTGTCGAATACCCGCGGGTAAGCGGCGCCGAACTCGATGCCTGGCGCAAGCTGTCCTATGCCGATCTGGCATTCGAGGTGCTGAAGAAGTTTGCGACCGACATTCCAGAAGCTGACCTGAAGGCGCTGGTGCACAAGACCTATACCGCCGATGTGTACCGCAATGCCCGTGCGGGGGAAGACCCGGCACAGATCACGCCGTTGCGTGCGCTGGAAGACAAGGATGGCAGCAAGCTGGTTTTGCAGGCGCTTTCGAACGGCCCGACGCTGGCGTTCAAGGACATGGCGATGCAATTGCTCGGCAACCTGTTCGAGTACACGCTGGCCAAGCAAAATGCAGAGCTGAACATTTTCGGCGCGACCTCGGGCGACACCGGCAGCGCAGCCGAATACGCGATGCGCGGCAAGAAAGGCATCCGCGTGTTCATGCTGTCGCCGCACAAGAAGATGAGCGCATTCCAGACCGCGCAGATGTTCAGCCTGCAGGACCCGAATATCTTCAACATCGCCGTCGAAGGCGTGTTCGATGACTGCCAAGACATGGTCAAGGCGGTCTCCAATGACCTCGAATTCAAGAACCGCCAGAAGATCGGTACTGTCAACTCAATCAACTGGGCGCGCGTCGTTGCGCAAGTCGTGTACTACTTCCGCGGCTACCTCGCCGCAACGACGAGCAACGACCAGAAGGTGTCGTTCACTGTGCCGTCCGGCAACTTCGGCAATATCTGCGCCGGGCATATCGCGCGCATGATGGGCCTGCCGATCGACAAGCTGGTTGCCGCAACCAATGAAAACGATGTGCTCGACGAATTTTTCCGCACCGGCGTCTATCGCGTGCGCAAGTCGGCCGAGACCTATCACACCACCAGCCCGAGCATGGACATCAGCAAGGCGTCCAACTTCGAGCGCTTCATCTATGACCTGCTCGGTCGCGATGCGCAGCGCGTGAGCGCACTGTTCAAGAAAGTCGAAACGCATGGCGGATTCGACCTGTCCGGCAAGCCGGGCAGCGATGGCGACGAGTTCAAGAAGGTCGCCCAGTACGGTTTCGTTTCCGGCAAGTCGGTGCATGCTGACCGTGTCGCGACGATCCGCGATGTGCATGCGAAGTATGGCGTGACCATCGATACCCATACCGCCGACGGCGTGAAGGTCGCGCGCAAGCAGATGACGCCCGGTGTGACGATGATCGTGCTGGAGACAGCGTTGCCGGCCAAGTTCAACGAGACCATCCGTGAAGCGCTCGGCCGCGATGCGGAGCGCCCGGCTGGTTTCGAGAACATCGAGGCACTGCCGCAGCGCTTCGAAGTGATGCCGCCGGATGTCGAAAAGATGAAGGCGTTCATCGCGAAGCATACCGGCCTGTAAGACCTTTCCATGTCGAGCATGACTGAAAAGAAACCCCTGTTGAGCGCCTCCGAGGCGCTCAATTTCCTTCTCGCGGCGGTACGTCCCATCGCGCAGGTCGAAATTGTGCCGACGCTGGAAGCAAACGGCCGCGTACTGGCCGTCGCACAGCAATCGCAGCTGAATGTGCCGCCGATGGATAACACCCAGATGGACGGCTATGCACTGCGCGCGGCCGATTGCGCAAGTGGCAACGCGCAGCTGAAAGTGTCGCAGCGCATACCGGCCGGCCATGTCGGCGAACCGCTGCAACCGGGAACCGCGGCCCGCATCTTTACCGGTGCGATGATCCCGCCGGGAGCGGATGCCGTCGTCATGCAGGAGCAGTGCGAGGCAGCGGGCGACATGGTTACGATTAAGCATGCTCCGCAAGCGGGCGAATGGATACGCCGCACCGGCGAGGACATCAAGGCCGGCAGCACCATTCTTGCCGCTGGTACCCGCCTGCGCGCACAGGAGCTTGGCCTTGCCGCATCCGTCGGCCTTTCCAGCCTGCCGGTCGTGCGCAAGCCGCGCGTCGCCGTCTTCTTCACCGGCGACGAACTGGCCATGCCCGGCGAGCCGCTGAAGCCGGGTGCGATCTACAACTCCAACCGCTTTACCTTGCGCAGCCTGCTGGAAAACCTCGGCTGCGACATCACCGATTACGGCATCGTGCCAGACTCGCTCGCTGCAACCCGCGAGACACTGCGTACAGCGGCAGCCGATCATGACCTGATCATCACCTCTGGCGGTGTGTCGGTCGGCGAGGAAGACCACATCAGGCCAGCAGTCGAGGCGGAAGGCCGCCTGAACATGTGGCAGATCGCCATCAAGCCCGGCAAGCCGCTCGCCTTCGGTGAGGTGAACCGGACCGATGGTTCGGCATTTTTCATCGGTTTGCCAGGCAATCCGGTATCGAGTTTTGTTACCTTCCTGCTGTTTGTGCGGCCTTTCCTGCTGCGCCTGCAGCACGTGGCTGAGGTTGTGCCGCGCGCATTTTCGATACGCGCCGACTTCGCGCTGACGAAGGGCGACCGCCGCAATGAATTCCTGCGCGCCCGCATCAACGCCAATGGAGGCCTCGACCTGTTTGCCAATCAGAGCTCGGCAGTGCTGACCTCTACCGTGTGGGGTGACGGCCTCATCGACAACCCGCCGGGACAGACGATTGCTCCGGGCGACGTTGTGCGCTTCATTCCCTTCAGCGAACTGCTTTATTAGGAAAACGTCAGGACGACGATGAATATCCAGCTCCGTTTTTTTGCCAGCGTGCGCGAGGCACTGGGCACCAGCCAGGAAGCCGTGGCGCTTCCGGCCGAGGTAAAGACAGTAGGCGATCTGCGCACCCACCTGCGCAACCGTGGCGGTGCTTGGGCGGAGACCCTGGCAGAAGGGCGTTCGCTGCGCATGGCCTACAACCAGGTCATGGCCAGCCCCGACACGCCGCTCGCCGACGGTGGCGAAGTGGCCTTTTTCCCGCCGGTGACCGGCGGCTAGGAATCGTATGGCTATCCGCGTCCAGACCCAGGATTTTGACCTCGGCAAGGAGGTCGCAGAACTGCGTGCCGGGCAGCCGCAGGTCGGGGCCGTCGTTGCCTTTGTCGGCACGGTGCGAGACATGAACGAAGGTGCCGGAGTTTCCGAAATGGAGTTGGAGCACTATCCCGGCATGACGGAGAAGGCGCTGGAGGACATCGTTGCGGAAGCGAAAAACCGCTGGAATATTCTCGATGCGCTGGTCATCCATCGCGTCGGCCCGCTGAAACCGCTGGACCAGATCGTGCTGGTCGCGGTGACGTCCGCGCACCGCGGCGAAGCCTTCAATGCCTGCGAATTCATTATGGATTACCTGAAGACGCAGGCGCCGTTCTGGAAGAAGGAACAAACGGCGCAGGGTGCGCGCTGGGTGGACGCCCGGGTGACCGACGACGAGGCGCTCGCCAAGTGGGGCATCCGCTCCGATAACTCCGGCAAGCCTGCATGAGCTGGCTGGCGGTTGGCCTCGGCGCAATGCTGGGCGCCTGGCTGCGCTGGGGGCTGGGCATCTGGCTGAACAGCCTGCACAACCACTTTCCCATGGGGACGCTTGCAGCCAACATCGGCGGGGGCTACCTGATCGGCCTTGCGGTCGGCTTTTTCGCCGCGCATCCGACGCTGCCGGCGGAATGGCGCCTGTTCGCCGTTACGGGCTTCCTTGGCGGCCTGACGACGTTTTCCTCTTTTTCCGCTGAATCCATGGTCCTGCTGCAGCGGGGCGACTTCGCACTGGCCTTGGGCCATACGTCCTTGCATTTGGTCGGCTCGATCGCGTTCTGCTTCGCCGGTTTTGCCTCCTACCGGGCATTTGCCGGCTAGGTCAGCACCGGCCCGTTGCCGGAAAACTGGCCTTTCTTCTCCATAAATTTCTCAGAAATTGATCTGGATCCTTCGCAACGGGATTGCGAAGTGGACAAAATTTAGAGTCCTTTCTTGAAATGATGTCTGTCGTCCCTACCTTGTCTGCAGTGAACTTACGGAGAAGACCATGCGTCTCGACAAACTGACAACGAAATTGCAAGAGGCCCTTTCCGACGCCCAGAGCCTGGCCGTCGGGAACGACAACCAATACATTGAGCCGGTCCACATCCTGACTGCGCTGCTGAACCAGGAAGACGGTGGTGCCCGCTCGCTGCTGCAGCGGGCAGGGGTGAACGTTGGCGGACTGGGCTCGGCGCTGAAGAATGCGCTGGAACGCCTGCCAAAGGTGTCCGGCACCGGCGGCGAAGTGCAGATCGGCCGGGAATCGGTCGCGCTGCTTAACCTTGCCGACAAGGAAGCGCAAAAGCGCGGCGACCAGTTCATTGCCAGCGAAATGATCCTGCTGGCGCTCACCGACGACAAGTCGGACGCCGGTCGCATGGCACGTGAAAACGGACTGACGCGCAAGGCGCTGGAAGCGGCGATTACCGCCGTGCGCGGTGGGGGCAACGTAAACTCGCAGGAGGCGGAAGGCCAGCGTGAAGCGCTGAAGAAATACACGCTCGACCTGACCGAGCGTGCCCGTGCCGGCAAGCTCGATCCGGTGATCGGCCGCGACGACGAGATCCGTCGTGCGATCCAAGTCTTGCAGCGCCGTTCCAAGAACAATCCTGTGCTGATCGGCGAACCGGGCGTGGGCAAGACCGCCATCGTCGAAGGCTTGGCGCAGCGTATCGTCAACGGCGAAGTGCCGGACAGCCTGAAGAACAAGCGTGTGCTGTCGCTCGACATGGCTGCATTGCTCGCGGGCGCCAAGTACCGAGGTGAATTCGAAGAGCGCCTGAAAGCGGTGCTGAAGGAAATCGCGCAGGACGAAGGCCAGACCATCGTCTTCATCGACGAGCTGCACACGATGGTTGGCGCCGGCAAGGCGGAAGGCGCCATTGACGCAGGCAACATGCTGAAGCCTGCGCTGGCACGCGGCGAGCTGCATTGCGTCGGCGCGACCACGCTGGATGAATACCGCAAATACGTGGAAAAGGACGCCGCGCTGGAGCGCCGCTTCCAGAAGATCCTCGTGGATGAGCCGAGTGTGGAAGCGACCATCGCGATCCTGCGCGGCCTGCAGGAAAAATACGAAGTGCACCACGGTGTGGACATCACCGACCCGGCGATTGTCGCCGCGGCGGAGCTGTCGCATCGTTACATTACCGATCGCTTCCTGCCGGACAAGGCCATCGACCTGATCGACGAGGCTGCCTCGAAGATCAAGATCGAGATCGACTCCAAGCCGGAGGTAATGGACAAGCTCGACCGCCGCCTGATCCAGCTGAAGATCGAACGCGAAGCCGTCAAGAAGGAAAAAGACGAAGCGTCGCAAAAGCGCCTTGGCCTGATCGAGGAGGAAATCCACAAGCTCGAACGCGAGTATGCGGACCTCGAGGAAGTCTGGAAGGCCGAGAAGTCGGCGGTGCAGGGCAGCCAGCACATCAAGGAAGAAATCGAGAAGGTCCGCCTGCAGATGGAAGAAGCCAAGCGCAAGGGCGACTGGCAGAAGATGTCCGAGCTGCAGTACGGCAAGCTGCCGGAGCTGGAAGCGCAGCTCAAGCAGGCTGACACTGGCGAAACGAAGCAGACGGTTGCCAAGCTGCTGCGCACGCAAGTCGGCGCGGAAGAAATCGCCGAGGTCGTAGCGCGCGCCACCGGCATCCCGGTATCCAAGATGATGCAGGGCGAGCGTGACAAGCTGCTGCACATGGAAGACGAGTTGCACAAGCGCGTGGTTGGCCAGCATGAGGCCATCGTCGCGGTGTCCGATGCGATCCGCCGCTCGCGTGCCGGCCTGTCGGATCCGAACCGTCCGTACGGCTCGTTCATGTTCCTTGGCCCGACCGGCGTGGGCAAGACTGAGTTGTGCAAGGCACTGGCGTCCTTCCTGTTCGACACCGAGGAGGCGCTGATCCGCATCGACATGAGCGAATTCATGGAGAAGCATTCCGTGGCACGCCTGATCGGTGCGCCGCCGGGATACGTCGGCTATGAAGAGGGCGGCTACCTGACGGAAGCAGTGCGTCGCAAGCCGTACAGCGTGATCCTGCTCGACGAGATCGAAAAGGCGCACCACGACGTGTTCAACGTGCTGCTGCAGGTGCTGGACGACGGACGCATGACCGACGGCCAGGGACGTACGGTGGACTTCAAGAACACCGTGATCGTGATGACCTCCAACCTCGGCTCGCACAAGATCCAGTCGATGGAGGAGAGCGATCCGGCGCTGGTGAAGCTGGCGGTGATGGCAGAAGTGAAGACACATTTCCGTCCGGAGTTCATCAACCGCATCGACGAGCTCGTCGTGTTCCATGCGCTCGACGCGAAGAACATCGGTTCGATCGCACGCATCCAGCTGCATGTGCTGGAGCAGCGTCTGGCCAAGATGGAGATCAGGCTCGACGTCACGGAGGCGGCGCTGCAGAAGATCGCAGAAGCCGGTTTCGATCCGGTGTATGGCGCACGTCCTTTGAAGCGTGCGATCCAGCAGCAGATCGAGAATCCGCTGTCGAAACTGATCCTCGAAGGCCGCTTCGGCCCGAAGGATGTGATTTCGGTAACCACGAAAAACGGCGAGCTCGCGTTCGAGAAGTCGGCGGCATAACGCCCACGTTGCGCAATTCGCAAGGACAGGAAAAGGCCACTTCGCGTGGCCTTTTTCTTTTGCAGGGAGAAATCTGCGTTATTCCGTTGCGCGTGCGAAGAACGCGCTCGGTGACTTGCCGAAGGTTTTCTTGAACATGGCGGAGAACGCGGACTGGCTCGTATACCCGAGTTCTGTTGCGACATGCGACAGCGGCATGCCGCGTGCGAGCATGGGCGCAGCATGTGCAAGGCGCACCTGCTGCCTCCACTGCACGAAGTTCATGCCGAGTTCGCGCTCGAACAGCCGTGCCAGCGTGCGGGCGGAGGCGCCGACCCGCCCGGCCCATTCATCCAGTGTAAGCGGCGAGGCGGGCTCTGCGATCAGTGCCTCGCACAGCATCTTCAGCCGCTTGTCCTCGGGCAGCGCCACGCGGATCGGCAGCGTGCCGAGGTGCGGCAGCTCGTCCAGGATCAGCATGCCAATCATCGATTCGCGCGGCGTGCCGGCATGGGCCTGTACCAGCGCGACGACCAGCTCGCGCAGCAATGGAGAGACTTCCAGCACTTCGCACTGGTCGCCATGGAAGGGTGACAGCGATGCATCCACATAGAGTGCGCGCAGTCGAGCCTTTTCCAGCGTCGTCACCTCGTGCTGCACATCCGGTGGAATCCAGATCGCGCGCTGCGGCGGCACGATCCAGCTGCTGTTGCCGACCGTCACGCGGACTACGCCGTCGAGCGTGATCGTGAGCTGGCCCCAGGGGTGCGAGTGCGCGGCCAGCAGTTCCGACGCACGAAGGTCGCGCGCCACGACGCGTACCGGGCGTGCCGGCGACGGTGCGCGGTCCGGGAGATTGGTGCGTGTGTGGGTGATGGGGGTGTTCGGCATGGGGTTGGGCAGGGGAAGGAGCTAAACCAAGGTTGGCTGAATTTCGACAACTCATGTCTTTTTATCTTAAAACAGACGAGCCGGCTTTGCATACACTGCATTCATCCGATTTGAAAAGAGCCTGCAATGTCTACCACCACAGCGCCGACACTTCGCCAGGATGCCCAGGTCATTACCCTGGTGGGCATCGCCCATGGCATTTCGCACTTCTTCCACCTGATCCTCGCGCCGCTCTTTCCGTGGCTGAAGGAGGCGTTCAGCCTGTCGTACGCCGAGCTCGGCCTGCTGATGACGGTGTTCTTCGTTGTCTCAGGCATCGGGCAGGCGCTGGCCGGTTTCGTTGTGGACCGCGTCGGCGCGCGCGCGGTGCTGTTTGCGGGCATCGCTTTCCTCGGCATTGCGGCGCTCGTGCTGTCGCAGGCACAGAGCTATGCAATGCTGCTGGCCGGTTCGATGCTGGCCGGCGTCGGCAACAGCGTGTTCCACCCGGCTGACTTCACCTTGTTGAACAAGCGGGTCTCCATTCCGCGCCTCGGACATGCGTTCTCGGTCCATGGTATCTCGGGCAATCTCGGATGGGCTTCCGCACCAGTCTTCCTGACCTCGCTTGCGGGCCTGTTCGACTGGCGGACGGCGCTGCTGTGCGCAGCATTCCTGCCGTTTGCCGTGCTGGCGCTCCTGTTTGCGTACAGGGACATCCTGCAAACGGAAGACAGGCACGCTGCGACTGCCCATGGCAAGACAGCGCAAGGGCAGGGCGGGAACCTGCTGGATTTCCTGCGCCTGCCGTCTGTCTGGATGTGCTTCGCCTTCTTCCTGATCACGGCGCTGGCGTTGGGCGGAATCCAGAGCTTTGCCTCGCCCAGCCTGCGCTCGCTGTACGGCATGTCCCTGGCCTCGGCCACGACCGGCTACACGGCGTACATGCTGGCCTCTGCGGCGGGCATGGTGTGGGGCGGCTTCCTCGCATCGAAAACCACGCGGCATGATCGGACGATTGCCATCGCATTTACCGCTGCCGGCATGTTTGCGCTGGTGATTGCCTCCGGTGTCGTGTCGCCGATAATGGCAATCATCCTGATGGGCGCGATCGGCTTTGGTGCCGGCATTGCAGGTCCTTCCCGCGACCTGCTGATCCGCGCTGCGGCGCCGAAGAACGCCACTGGCCGCGTCTACGGCGTCGTCTATTCCGGACTCGATACCGGCCTGTCGATGGCGCCGTTGTTGTTCGGCGCCGTGATGGACGCCGGCCATCCGGGCTGGGTGTTTATCGGTGTCGGGGTTTTCCAGTGCATGGCGCTGTTGACGGCACTTGGCGTCGGTTCCAATACCGCCCGGAAGTCGACGCAGGCGCAAGCCGCCTGACGTTGCTGTCGTTGCTGCCGTTGCTGTCTAGCGATACGAAAAGCCACCTCCCGAGCGAGGTGGCTTTTTTGCTTTCCGAGTCGCTTACAATCCTGTCTGACCGTTTTAACCAGAAAAAGGAGAACCTGATGAGTTTTGCGACCTGCGACCTCTGCGACGCGAATGAAGACAAGATTGCAGCCGGCACACTTTCCGTCATTCCACCGGTATTCCAGAAGTTCGGCAAGCGGACCGCTTTTTCCGGCCCGGCCGCCACGCTGAAGGTATTCGAGGACAACGTGCTGGTGCGTTCGGCGCTGGAGACGCCGGGCAATGGCCGGGTGCTGGTCGTGGATGGCGGCGGCAGCCTGCGTTGCGCACTGGTCGGCGGCAACCTTGGCGTGCTGGCCGAGAAAAACGGCTGGGCAGGTATCGTTGTCAACGGCTGCATTCGCGATTCGGAAGAGATTAACGCTTGCGACATCGGCGTGCGCGCGCTCGCAACGCATCCGCAGCGCAGCATCCGCAAGGGCGTCGGCGACCGCGATATTCGAGTGACGATTGCAGGCGTTGCGGTCAGTCCGGGAGACTGGATCTATGCCGATGCCGACGGCGTCCTCGTCTCCACGCAACAACTCGGCTGACAAGGATAGGGGATGAACACAGCCGCCAGAACTTCGCTCTCCACCCAGCCGCTGCTGCAATCGCTGCCGCAGTCCGTGATCGCGCAGCTTGCCGCACAGCCGGTCATCGACCTGCCGTCCGGCACTCAGGTATTCGAGAGCAGCGCGAAGTGCGCCGGCTTCCCCATCCTCCTGTCGGGCATGGTGCGGGTGTTCAAGCACCTGGCCAACGGCCGGCGCATCGAACTGTATCGCGTTACGCCCAGTGAACCGTGCATCCTGTCGCTCGGCTGCCTGCTCGGCGACAACCGTTATCCTGCCAGCGGCGTCACCTACGGTCCCACCCGCATGATCGTGATGCCGCCAGCGCTCTTTGCCCAGTGCCTGGCAGAGCAGGCTGATTTCCGTACGGCGATGTTCCGCACGCTTGGCGACCGGCTGGTGAATACGATGGAGCTCGTGGAGGAAATCGCGACATTGCGGCTGGATGTCCGACTGGCGTCGGCATTGCTCGCTCATGCGGAAGCGGCCAGCGGAGCAGGGCAGATCGCGATTACGCATCAGGAACTGGCCGATGAGCTCGGCACGGTGCGCGAAATGGTCAGCCGCCTGCTGGACGAATTTGCCCATCAGGGCATGGTGACGCTGGGAAGGGGACGCATCCAGATCGTTGACCAAGCACGCCTGAAGACGCTCGCCACGACCCGTTGAGGCGCCGTTCCGATACCTGTGCGGCTCTGTGACCTGAGTTACAGACAAGCCGCGTACGGCTCTTTATCCTGCCAACGTTTTCAACCTTTTGGAGTGCACCATGAATGCGAACGTTGGCAAAGCTGACAAATCGATCCGGCTGGTGATGGCCGTCATCCTGTTCAGCCTCTTCTTCATCCTTGAAGGCAACCTCAAGTGGATCGGCCTGGTCGGCATCGTGCCGCTGATGACGGCGCTGATGAACTGGTGCCCTCTGTACACAGTGTTTGGCATGAATACCTGCAAGCGCTGATTTCACCCATCTCCTCAAAGCCTGTTTGAAAACTTACTGCGCGGCCCTATTTTGGCCTTGCGATGCTTGCCGTACCTCACGTACGACTGCGCTTCTCAGACCAAACTCGGGCCGCTCGCTACAGTTTTCAAACAGGCCCTCAGCTGCACGGCATCGATCAAAGCAATTCGATGCTGCGGAGGTTCAGATAGCAGCTCTCCCGCGTCGTGTCGACGAAGTCGGCAAGGAACGGCCTAGCCGACAATTCGGGTAGGCATGCCGCATACAATCTTCCCGTCAAACCCTGTGCAGTAATTCGCTTCGCAAGCACGTAGTTACGGTCCAGGTAGTTCTGCGCCGCCCATAGCGGCAAGGTTGCGATTCCGCGCTTGCTGGCGACGAGCTGCAATATGGCCACCGTGAGTTCGGTCGTGCGGCGTTCCGTCTCGACGCCGGCCGGCTTGAGCACCTGCCGCACGATATCGAGCATGTCGTCCGGTACCGGATAGGTAATCAGCGTGTCGGTGGCGAAGTCTTGCGCCACCAGATAATCGCGCCCGGCCAGCACGTGATCCTTGGCGACGAGTGCGACGATCTCGAAACGGAACAGCGGATGGTAATCGACGGTCTCGTCAGGATCGATTTCGGACACGATTGCCACATCCGCACGCCGGCTATAGAGCAAACCAACCGGGTCGGCCTGGAATCCGGACACGATGTCGAGCTCCACCTCAGGCCAGCGAACGCGGAAGGTATCCATCGCCGGCATCAGCCAGTCGAAGCAGGTATGGCATTCCACCGCAATCCGCAGCTGGCCCGCTACCCCTTGTGCAAGGCGCACGATGTCGCGTTCAGCACTCTCGATCTGCGGAAGCACCGTGTCCGCCAACTTCAGCAGGCGCTCCCCCGCCGGCGTAAACCGCACCGGCACCGACTTGCGCTCAAACAGTGCCGTGCCGTGATGGTCTTCCAGTTGCTTGAGCTGGTGCGACAGGGCCGATTGCGTGACGTTCAGCAAGGTTGCTGCGCGCAATAGATTGCCTGCTTCTCGCAAGGCAACCAAAGTTTTCAGGTGGCGCACTTCAAGGATGGATTGCATTATGAGTGAAATTCAAGATGGATATGAAAAAGTATCGTTTGAATAATAATAACCTAGGCGCGACCATGACGGCTTTCGACAATACGAATCGGAGGAAGCTATGGCACTGGCACACATCTTGGGATTTCCGCGCATCGGCGTAAGGCGTGAACTGAAATCTGCACTCGAATCATTCTGGCGCGGCGAATCAGACGAGGTTTCATTGCAGGAGATTGGGCGGCAGCTGCGTGAGCGCCATTGGACTGCACAGTCCGGGGCAGGCATGGATTCGGTAACGGTCGGCGACTTCGCCTGGTATGACCATGTGCTCAACACGCTGGCATTGCTCGGGGCGATCCCTACGCGCTTCAAGCTAGATGCCCGGGATTTGAGCCTGTCGGACTACTTCACCATGGCGCGCGGCAGTGCGTCGCACTTTGCGATGGAAATGACCAAGTGGTTCGACACCAATTACCACTACCTCGTGCCGGAATGGACGGCGGACGTGCGTTTCGACGGCGGTATCGACTGGCTGTTTGATGATGTCGCCCACGCGCAGGCGTGCGGCCACCGACCCAAGGTGGTACTCGTCGGACCGCTGACACTGCTTTATCTGGGCAAGATCAAGTCGGGGCTGGAGCATAAGCTCGACCTGCTTCCGCATGTGGTCGAAGGCTACAGGAATGTGTTGAGCCGCCTGCGCGATGCCGGTGTTGAGTGGGTGCAGATCGATGAACCGATACTCGCGCTGGAACTCGCTACAGCCTGGCGCCATGCATTTACGCCGGTGTACGCTGCGTTGGCCGAAGTTTCCCCACGCATCCTGCTTGCTACCTACTTTGACGACGTTCGCGAGCACGCGGACTTGCTGCGTAAGCTACCGGTGGCCGGCATCCATCTCGACCTTGTGCGTGGCGCAGGCCAGCTTCCCAGCTTCCTGAACGACTGGCCGCAGGGACGCGTCCTGTCGGCCGGCATTGTCGACGGTCGCAATATCTGGCGCACCGACCTCGATTCCGCGCTGAGCCTGCTTACTCCGCTGCACAGATCGTTGGCTGACGATCTGTGGCTCGCGCCGAGCTGTTCGCTGTTGCATGTGCCGGTCGATCTGGCGCAAGAAAACAGGCTTGATGAAGAACTGAAGAGTTGGCTCGCGTTCTCGGTGCAAAAGCTCGAAGAACTGGCAACGCTCAAGCGAGCGCTCAACGAGGGCGAACAGTCGGTGCAGCAGGATCTGCAGACCGCGCGCGCGGCGTTCCACACACGCAGGAGCTCGAAGCGCATCCACAACGCCCTTGTCCAGAAGCGCATGGCGACGGTAACAGAAGCCGATGCACGCCGTACTTCGCCATTTAAGGACCGCATTGAAGCGCAACGTGCGCGCTGGAACCTGCCTCTCTTTCCCACGACGACCATCGGCTCGTTCCCGCAGACCGCCGAAATCCGTCAGGTGCGTGCCGCTTTTAAGCGTGGCGACCTCAGTCATCTCGATTACCTGGACAAGATGCGTGCCGAAATCCGGCTGATGGTGCAAAAGCAGGAAGAAATCGGACTGGATGTGCTGGTGCACGGCGAACCGGAGCGTAACGACATGGTGGAGTATTTCGGCGAGCAGCTCTGGGGCTATGCGTTCACGGCCAATGGCTGGGTGCAGAGCTATGGTTCTCGCTGCGTGAAGCCGCCGATTATCTACGGCGATGTGTACCGTGCAGAGCCGATGACTGTGGGATGGAGCCAGTTTGCCCAGAGCCTGACGCAAAAGCCGATGAAAGGCATGCTGACCGGCCCGGTAACGATGCTGCAATGGTCCTTCGTGCGCGACGACCAGCCGCGCGCGACCACTGCGCTACAAATTGCGCTGGCCCTGCGCGATGAGGTGTGCGACCTGGAGCGGGCCGGCATCGGCATGATACAGATCGACGAACCTGCGTTTCGCGAGGGACTGCCCCTGAAGGAACGTCAATGGTCGGACTATCTCGACTGGGCGGTGCGCGCATTCCGCGTGTGCTCATCCGGCGTGGCCGACGACACGCAGATCCACACGCACATGTGCTATTCCGAGTTCAACGACATCCTGCCGTGGATCGCGGCGATGGATGCGGACGTGATCACGATCGAGACATCGCGTTCCGATATGGAATTGCTGGAGGGCTTCGGTGAATTCGCCTATCCAAATGATATCGGCCCCGGCGTCTACGACATTCATTCGCCGCGCACGCCGCGCGTGGAGGAGATGGTGCGCCTACTGCGGAAGGCGCGGGAAGTGATTCCGATCAAGCAGCTGTGGGTGAACCCGGACTGCGGCCTGAAGACGCGCGGCTGGGACGAGACGTACGAGGCGTTGGCAAACATGGTACTTGCGGCACGAACATTGCGCCAGCAGGCGCGTGTTTCAGCGGATAAAGCCGCCGTTTAAGCCAAAGTTGGCTCGTCCCAAGCCGAAGATTCGGCAAATCTCGGCTGATATAGGTTCTCTCTAACGGGATGGTCCGGCACCATCCCGTTATCTCTCATGCTCTTGCGAAATCTTATGCTGAAGGGACAGAAATTTCACAACCCGAAATGAGCGTTTCGTATTGCGAAAAATCACGACGCAAAGCACCAATGATTTTTTTCATTTTGAGAAAAAGAATTTCATATCGCAAAATCAAAATCGCAAGTATTTGAAATTTAAAAGAATAAATTTGGTTATATGTCTTATATAAGACCTTGTTGCCTCGCAAAAAACCGCATACTATTTAGTCACCAGGTTTTCTTTTTCTTTTCTACTTGCATTACCACAGGAGAATGACAATGGCATCTCGCGAACAGCAAATCCAAGCACTCCAGAAGGACTGGGCTGAAAACCCGCGCTGGAAGGGCATCAAGCGCAACTACACCGCTGAAGACGTTGTCCGTCTGCGCGGCTCCAAGCAAATCGAGTACACGCTGGCAAAGGAAGGTGCCGAGAAGCTGTGGGCGAAGGTCAACGGCGGTGCAAAGAAGGGCTATGTGAACGCATTCGGCGCAATCACCGCTGGCCAGGCAATGCAACAAGCCAAAGCTGGCCTGGAAGCTGTTTACCTGTCCGGCTGGCAGGTCGCTGCTGATGGCAACACCTCCGAAACCATGTACCCCGACCAGTCGTTGTATGCATACGACTCCGTCCCGACCATGGTTCGTCGTATCAACAACACCTTCAAGCGCGCTGACGAAATCCAGTGGTCCCGTGGCGTCAACCCGGGCGACGAAGGCTTCATTGACTACTTCCTGCCGATCGTTGCTGACGCTGAAGCCGGTTTCGGCGGCGTTCTGAACGCATTCGAACTGATGAAGAACATGATCGCCGCAGGTGCTGCTGGCGTTCACTTCGAAGACCAGCTGGCAGCAGTGAAGAAGTGCGGCCACATGGGCGGCAAGGTTCTGGTTCCGACGCAAGAAGCGATCGAGAAGCTGGTTGCTGCACGTTTCGCAGCTGACGTCATGGGCGTTCCGACCATCGTTCTGGCTCGTACCGACGCTGAAGCAGCTAACCTGATCACCTCCGATCACGACGCAAACGACAAGCCGTTCCTGACCGGTGAGCGCACCCAGGAAGGTTTCTATCGCGTCAAGAACGGCCTCGAGCAAGCAATCAGCCGCGGTGTTGCATACGCTCCGTATGCTGACCTGGTCTGGTGCGAAACCGGCACGCCGGATCTGGGCTTTGCACGTGAGTTCGCACAAGCCGTTCACGCCAAGTGCCCGGGCAAGCTGCTGTCCTACAACTGCTCGCCGTCGTTCAACTGGAAGAAGAACCTGGACGATCGCACGATCGCCAAGTTCCAGGACGAACTGTCCGCACTCGGCTACAAGTATCAGTTCATCACGCTGGCTGGTATCCATATCAACTGGTTCAACACCTTCCAGTTCGCACATTCGTACGCTCGCGGCGAAGGCATGAAGCACTACGTCAACATGGTGCAAGAGCCGGAATTCGCAGCTCGCGAGAAGGGCTACACCTTCGTGTCGCATCAGCAGGAAGTTGGCGCTGGCTACTTCGACGAAGTGACCACCGTGATCCAGGGCGGTTCTTCCTCCGTCAAGGCACTGACCGGCTCCACCGAAGAAGAACAGTTCCACTGATCCAGGCTTCAGGCAGGCTCCGTCCGCCGAGGACGGAGGTTTGGCTGAGTCAAAGGACGAAACAAAAAACCGCATCTTTGGATGCGGTTTTTTTATGGCAGGCCACCTCAGGCCGACCATGCGGCCAGAGGGACTTATGCAGGTTCAGTGCAGCTATTTCGCCACCAGCCGCCAATCCTTGTCCCACCTTGAATCGTTGAAGCGCGTTGAATCGTCACGCTGAAACACCTTGGCCATCGATTTCCCTGCGCGCCTGGCGAATGACGGTCACCGAAGCACTCAGGGCAAGAGTGCCCATCAAACCCGCGACCAGCCAGTCCGGCCAGCCGCTGCCGGAACCGAATACACCAGCTGCTGCCAGCATGACCGCTGCATTGCCGATCGCATCGTTTCGGGTGCATAGCCAGACAGAGCGCATGTTCGCATCGCCGCTGCGGAATGCGTAGAGCAGGACGGCAACCCCGAGATTGGCGAACAAGGCGAGCAGACCGATGGCACCCATCGTCACCGGATCTGGTAATGTGCCTGCGGTGATGCTCCATGCCGTCTTGGCCAGTACGAAGCTCCCGAACATTCCCATGCACAAACCCTTGAGCAATGCGGCACGACTGCGCCATAGTGCGCCAAGCGACAACACGAACAGGGATACACCGTAATTTGCAGCATCGCCAAAGAAGTCGATCGCATCTGCCAGGATCGATGTGGAGTAAGCCTGCATGCCGCCCACGATTTCTATACCAAACATCAGTGCGTTCACGACAAGCGCTATCCACAATACGCGCCGATAACGTGGATCCCGCGATGCGTCTGAAGTGCACGCGCTCGCACAGCAATGGTCTGCCATATTCACCTCCGGATAAATAATTGCGTATTACAGACCCTGTAGCTACTATAGGGTCAAGCGCTTGATGAGGGGATGTGCCGTGAAGATTGGCGAACTGGCAAAACGAACGGGATGTGACATAGAAACCATTCGTTATTACGAACGGGAAGGATTGCTGCCGGCCCCACCGCGTAGCGACGGGAATTACCGACAGTACAGAGAGCAGGATGCCGAGCGGCTGCTCTTCATTCGCCATTGCCGTTCGCTTGGCATGTCGCTAGCTGACATACGGGTGTTGCAGCGCTTCCAAGCGCAACCGGAAATGGCGTGCGAGGAAATCGATGCACTGCTGGATCGGCACATCGAGCAGACAGAAGTGCAGATCGCGTCCCTGCAGCGGTTGCAGCAGCAGCTGCAGACCCTGCGCAATGCCTGCCAAACCCATTTAACCGCGAGGCAGTGCGGGATCTTGCAGAACCTCCAGAACGCCGCCAGCAGTAGCGAATGCGTCTGCCACGATGTACGGAGCACAGAGTTAGCCGTCACTCGAGGGCGGAATTGATACAATGAGCGCCCTTTCTTTTCCACACCTCCACAGGCTCCCCCTATGCTGAGTTACCGCCATGCCTTCCATGCGGGTAATCACGCCGACGTGCTCAAGCACACGGTACTTATCCAGTTGTTGCGTTACCTCGGCCAGAAAGAAACGCCGTACATGTATATCGACACGCACGCCGGTGCCGGCGTGTATGCGCTCGATACCGGTTACGCAGCAAAAAATGCCGAATACGAGACGGGTATTGCGCGCTTGTGGGACCGCACCGACTTGCCTGAAGCGCTCGCCGAATACGTCCAGCTGGTGAAGGACATGAACCCGAGCGGCAAGATGCGTTACTACCCCGGTTCACCATATTGCGCCGACAAGATCGCGCGCGAACAAGACCGGATCCGCCTGTTCGAATTGCATCCAAGTGACGGCAAGATACTGGAAGAGAATTTCCGCAAGCTTGAAGCGCATGCTGCGGAGCAGGGAAAACGAAGCGCGGTCCGCGGCAAGCGCGTAATGATTCAGAAGGGTGATGGTTTTGTCGGCTTGAAGGCTTTGCTTCCGCCGCCGTCACGCCGCGGCCTAGTCCTGATCGACCCGCCTTATGAAGTGAAAGATGACTACCGCCGTGTCAAGGACACGCTGGCGGATGCATTGACCCGTTTCCCCACAGGGACCTATGCCGTCTGGTATCCAGTCCTGCAGCGCATGGAGTCTCGTCAGTTGCCCGACAAACTCAAGCGCCTTCCCGGCAACGGCTGGCTGGATGTCACCCTGTCGATCAGCGGCCCGGCACCCGATGGCTTCGGGCTGCACAGCAGCGGCATGTTTGTGATCAACCCGCCGTGGACGCTGGAACCGATGTTGCGCGACTTGATGCCCTATCTCGTTAAGGTGCTGGCGAGTGATACGGGAGCGAAATTTACGCTGGAAACAGGGACGACTGTCGTTGGTCAGGCGGCTGGGCGTCCGGTAAGACGCGGCGGATAATCGGCGCTCCGGTTTTTACCGAATGCTTGCTGCATGAGTCGCTTTAGTGGGACGAAATAAGACGTAACGCAATGTAATGCGACGAAATGCAATGTGTTGAAATTATTGGCTCTGTTTTCAGTCATAGAAGGGAACAATAACTTCAACTTTCGCCTGTGCGTTCGTCTCTTGCCTCATGGTAGTCCCAGTGCGTGGAGGCGAGGTGAAGGCACTTTCCATGCATGCCAGACATTGCTCAACATCGTTCGCCTGACTCTTCCATTCACACGCAGCGCATACGGGATTTTTTCCTCGCGCGCCAACCCATCCTCGATCGGGAACAGGCGCTCTATGCCTACGAACTCTTGTTTCGTAGCACGGCGGTTGGACCCGCCAACGTCACCGACGATGTAGCAGCGACTGCTGCCGTCATTGCCCATGCCTCGGAACTGGGCCTAGCGAATGTCTTGGGGGCGTCGCTTGGATTCATCAACGTCGATGCCACCGTGTTGATGAGTGAGTTCATCCACTTTCTGCCGAGGAAAAACGTTGTTCTAGAGATACTCGAGACGGTCAAGGCGTCGGACCGTATTGCCACTCGCGTGAAGGAGCTTGCGCAGGCAGGTTATGTTTTTGCGCTGGATGATGTCGTCGGGGCCTCCCTCGACGTGAACAAGCTCCTACCTCTTGTCCGGTTCGTCAAAATCGATATATGCGGCGTGAAGCCTGACAAGCTGGAGGCCATGGTCTGGCAATTCAAGCGCGAGAATAAGTTATTGCTCGCTGAGAAAGTGGAAAGCGTAGGCCAGTATCAGCAGTGCCTTGATCTGGGTTTCGACTATTTTCAGGGGTACTACTTCGCGACGCCGACAATACTTTCGGGCAAGAAATTATCTCCATCTCAGCTCACGATCATGCAACTGATGGCCCAATTCGCCTCGGGGGCGGATCGGGATGATATTGAACGCAGCATCAAGCAGGATGCATCGCTGGGATTAACCCTGCTGCGGATGGTAAATTCGCCTGCAAATTCGCCTGCCTCAAGCACTTCGTGCCGAATCGGGTCCTTGCGGCAGGCGCTCTCTTCAATGGGGCGCAAACAGTTGCAACGCTGGCTGCAGATCCTGCTCTACTCGGAAACGGGGAAGGCAGGCGGGACGGCCAGTCCTCTGCTGCGCTTGGCAACGACCCGGGGCAAATTGCTGGAACTGATTGCAGAGAAAGCTCATCCCGGTAACCGCACCATGGCCGACACGGCATTTACCGTCGGCGTCATGTCGCTGATGGATGCCTTGTTTGGCCTTCCTATGGACAAAATCCTGGAGCGGTTCGCGGTCGCCGATGAAGTCAGGGAAGCTCTGTTGTTCGGCACTGGCATTTTTGGCAACATGCTCCAGTTGGCCAAGCATATCGAGCGCGCCGAAGAATCCGGCGCCTTGGTGCTGCCCATTCTGCAACGCCTCGGCCTCACTATCGAAGATCTGAATGCGGTGCAACTGGCAGCGTTCGAGTGGAGCGATGTAATTTCTAGAAGTGCAGCCTGAAGTTGATAGCGAGGCCGGGAGAGTATCCTCGCAGTTCGCGACAGCCGCTACAATATGCGCTTATGAATAAGGCATTTGTCAAAGAGTCGGACAACGACGATGATCTGGATGCGTCGACGCCAGCCATCCCCGCCGGCACGAAAAACTACATGACGCCGGAAGGCCATCGGCGCATGAAGGAAGAGCTGCTGCATCTGATCGATGTCGAGCGCCCGGAAGTCGTGCGCGTCGTTTCATGGGCGGCTTCCAACGGCGATCGCTCGGAGAACGGCGACTACATCTACGGCAAGCGACGCCTGCGCGAGATTGACCGTCGCATCCGCTTCCTGACAAAGCGCCTCGATATCGCCGAGGTTGTGGACCCAAGCGTGCACCATGGCAGCGACCAGGTGTTTTTCGGCGCGACGGTCACGTACGAAAACCAGGCAGGTGAAGAACACACAATCACCATCGTCGGCATTGATGAACTCGATCCGTTGAATGGTAAGATCAGCTGGATTTCGCCGGTAGCACGCGCGCTGACCAAGGCGCGCGAAGGTGACTCGGTGGTGCTCAAGACGCCCGCCGGAGTGGATGAGCTTACGATCCTCGAAGTCAGCTACCCAGCAAAGTAGGAACGCCGGGCGTAAAACTGCTCGCTTTTTGGCGTTCCAGGCAATTTCTGACGCATTTCAGGAGCCATCCCGACCAGGAGTCGGGTTGCGCTGGATGTCATTGTCGTCACGGCGCCGTCACCTATGCGGCCCATGATTTGCTGCGGTAAACAATTCCTATAAAGCTTCTGAGATTTCATGCCCATTATCTATTCCAGTCTGAACCACGCCTTGCGAGTGCCGTTGGCCGCCGAAGTGCATTCGCGCCCTTATCTTCGCCTCGACGCACCGGAGAGCTTGACGCATCTTGCCGTCTACGCACGTGATGAGGCCAGCTCCAGTTTTTCCAATGCAGCGATTCAGCATACGACGCTGACAGCCTTATGCACGCATTTCGGTGTCACTGCACCGGGGCCGGATGCGAAGTATTTTTTTCATGATTTCGGCCGCTTCCGCCTGAAATGGGAATGCCACACCGAGTTTGCGACCTATACTTTTGCCGAACGCCATGATGCGGCCCTGACGCCTGCCGAGGCATTCGAGCGGGTGCCCTTGTTCCAGATCCCGCAGGAGTGGCTGATGGGGCTGAAAGGGAAAATCATGGTCGCAGCCCATGTGGTGCTCGACCAAAGCAGAGGCCCGGCAGAGGAGTTTGCAGGCACGCTGCGGCGCGTGTTCGAAGGGAATACGCTCGTCGGCAGCCATGTGCTGGAAGGCGGTGAAATCTGGACGGATTTCCTGATCCAGTCGGACGGCTTTAGCCGTTTCGTGATCCGCGACGTCGGATTGCATGACCAGCAGACGGGCCGCCTGGTGCAGCGCGTGCTCGAAATTGAAACTTACCGGATGATGGCCTTGCTCGGACTGCCGCAAGCGCAGCGTGCTGCGCCGGTGCTGAGCGAAATCGAAGGTGAACTGGCCACACTGACCGCGGCGATGGTCAATGCCGATACATCAAAAGGTGCAGAACTGGCTGATGCAGAGGAGGAGCAGGCGCTGTTGAGCAACATCACCGGCCTCGCTGCGAGGGTAGAGAAGCTATCGCTGGAGAACAGCTATCGCTTCTCCGCATCGCAGGCGTACTTCCGACTGGTCAATGCGCGTATTGAAGAGTTACGCGAGATCCGCATCGACGGCATCCCGACGGTAGGCGAGTTCATGGACCGGCGCCTCACCCCGGCGATGAATACCTGCGAGGCGATGGCGCGGCGGCAGGAAGCGCTGGCGGAACGGATCGCACATACCAACGACTTGCTCCGCACGCGCGTCGGCATTGTGCAGGAGCGGCAGAACCGGCAGATCCTGCAATCGATGAACGCGCGCGCCGCGCAGCAACTGCGCCTGCAGCAGGCGGTCGAAGGGCTGTCGGTGGCTGCGATCTCGTACTACATGGTGGGGTTGCTGAGTTACGCCGGCAAGGCGCTCAAGGCGATCGGCTGGACCATCAACCCGGATGTGGCGACTGGCTTGCTGGTGCCGGTCGTTGCAGCGGGTGTGTGGATGGGGCTGCGCCGGATGCACAAGAGCATCCACCGCGCCGCCTGAGTGCGCGTCAGCCCGATCCGCGCTCACGCAGGATGCGGGCAACCCCTGGGATGCGCCGCACATTGCGCATCAGGCGCGCAAGGTGGATGCGATCCTCGATCTGGATTGTGAAGCGCAATTGCTTCATCAGATGCTCGCGGTCGTCGTCCATGCCGACATAGGTAATGTTGGCATCGGATTCGCCGATTTCTGCGGCGACCCGCGCCAGCACACCTTTTTCGTTAGTCACGAGCACCTTGATGCGGCAGTCGAAGCGGCGGCTGAGTTCCTTGTCCCATACCAGTTCGATCCAGCGGTCCGGCTCTTTCGCATACTGACGCCGTGCCACTTCACAGTCGGTGCTGTGCACGCTGATACCTTGATCACGCTTGAGCTGTCCGATGATTCGGTCGCCGGGGATCGGCAGGCAGCATGTCGAGAACTGCACCGACACACCTTCGTTGCCATTGATGACAACCGGATCGAGCTTGCTGGACGTCCGTTCGCTGTCGATCGGAGGCAGCGGGTTGGCGGTGTCGCTTTCCATCAGGTTGCGGATGTGGCGTGCAACCAACGTGGCCATCCGCTTGCCTACGCCGATATCCGCATAGAGTTCGTCGAGCGATTTTGCGCTCGATTCATTCAACAGCTTTTCGACCAGGTGATCCGGCAAATGCGGGTCGATGTGCAGCGTCGTCAGGGACTGCGCCAGCAGCCGCTTGCCGAGTTCGGTGGATTCTGCAAGGTTGATGGTGCGCAGGTGATGCCGGATTGCCGAACGCGCCTTGCCTGTGCGCACAAAGGTGAGCCAGTTCGGGTTCGGACGCGATGCAGGCGCCGTAACGATTTCAACGATGTCGCCATTGCGCAGTTCTGTGCGCAACGCCGCATGCTCGTGATTGACCTTCGCAGCGATCGCCTGGTCGCCAATGTCGGTGTGGATGGTGTAGGCGAAATCGAGAACGGTTGCACCGCGCGGCAGTGCGATGATCTTCGATTTCGGCGTGAATACGTAGACGGAATCCGGGAACAGGTCGACCTTGACGTGTTCGAGGAATTCTGCGGAATCGCCGGTCTGCTTCTGGATATCCAGCAGAGACTGCAACCAGGCATGCGTGCGCTGCTGCAGGTCGGTCAAACTGGCATCCTCATCCTTGTACAACCAGTGCGCGGCAACGCCGGCTTCGGCAACGCGATGCATTTCCTGCGTGCGGATCTGGAACTCGACCGGCGTGCCGTAAGGGCCGATCAGCGTTGTGTGCAGGGACTGGTAGCCATTGAGCTTCGGGATGGCGATGTAGTCCTTGAACTTGCCGGGCATCGGCTTGTACAGCGCGTGCAGGGTGCCGAGGGCGACGTAGCAGTTTGCAAAGCTGTCAACCACGATGCGGAAGCCGTAGACGTCGAGCACCTGCGAGAACGACAGGTGCTTGTTGCGCATCTTGCGGTAAATGCCGTACAGCGTCTTTTCGCGACCGTACACCTGCGCCGGGATGCCTGTCGCTGCCAGCGTGTTATTCACTGCATCCAGGATCTTGCTCACCACTTCGCGGCGGTTGCCGCGCGCTGCCTTGACCGCTTTGGACAAGGTCTTGTAGCGCACCGGATACAGATGCGAAAACGCGAGGTCCTGCAGCTCACGATAGATCGTGTTCAGGCCGAGCCGGTGGGCGATGGGTACGTATACCTCCATCGTCTCGCGGGCAATGCGGCGCTTCTTTTCGGGCGACATGAAGCCGAGCGTGCGCATGTTATGCAGGCGGTCGGCCAGTTTGATCAGGATGACGCGCACGTCGCGCGCCATTGCGAGAAGCATCTTCCGAAAGTTTTCCGCCTGCGCCTCGATCTGGCTCTGGAATTCGATCTTGTCCAGTTTTGACAGGCCGTCCACCAGCGTTGCAACCGGTGCACCGAAACGTTCGATCAGCTCTTCTTTCTTGACGTCCTGGTCTTCCATCACGTCATGGAGCAGGGCGGCCATGATGGCTTGCGCGTCAAGCTTCCAGTCGGCGCAGATTTCGGCGACGGCAATCGGATGGGAAATGTAGGGCTCGCCGGACTTGCGGATCTGGCCCAGATGCATTTCGTCGGAAAAGCGATAGGCCT
>Ga0196971_1000105_pt1 | contig 81880 bp, 66 predicted proteins | sample S1v_1013CmetaG_FD_148660 | JGI IMG/M metagenome (GOLD analysis project Ga0196971, IMG submission 148660) | Soil microbial communities from Anza Borrego desert, Southern California, United States - S1+v_10-13C | ecosystem: Environmental > Terrestrial > Soil > Desert | place: USA: California...
TCAGTCCCAAGACCGGCTACAAATGGCTGGAACGGTTCAGGGAGCAAGGCCAGGAGGGCTTGCAGGATCAGTCCCGGCGGCCGCTCGCCTCGCCGTACCGCAGCTCCGTGGAGCTGGAATCACGCGTTCTTGACTTGCATGACAAGTACCCCTGCTGGGGCAGCCGCAAGCTGCGCGCCCTGTTGCCGGATACCTGCGACAAGCCCCATCCGAGCACCATTGACGCTATTTTGAGACGGCATGGCCGGCAAATCGCCGGCCAGGAAGCGGCCCAGCAGGCCGCCCGCAACCGCTTCGAACATGCGGCGCCCAACCAGCTTTGGCAGATGGATTTCAAGGGGCATTTCGCGTTGACCGACGGTCGTGCCGGGCGCTGCCATCCGTTGACGGTCCTGGACGATCACTCCCGCTTTGCGCTGTGTCTGAGCGCCTGTGGCAATGAAACCCGGCACAGCGTGCAGCAGGCGTTGACCGACAGCTTTCGCCGTTATGGCTTGCCGCAGCGCATGACTGCCGACAACGGGCCGCCCTGGGGCGCAAGAAAGGGCGAAGGCTTGTCCGCGCTGGAGGTGTGGCTGATCCGGCTGGGGATCCAGGTCAGCCACAGCCGTCCTTACCATCCGCAAACGCAAGGCAAGGACGAGCGCTTTCATCGCACCCTCAAGCTGGAACTGCTGGACCGGCAGGGTTTCCATTCCCTGTCGGCGTGTCAGGCAGCCTTTGACCAGTGGCGGCACTGCTACAACCTGATCCGCCCGCATGAGGCCTTGGGCCAGCAGCCGCCCGTGTCGCGCTATCAAAACAGCGCCCGGCCATTCCCGGAACAGCTGCCCGACCTCGAATATCCGGCCAGTGACCATGTGCTCAAGGTCAAGAGCAAAGGGCAGATTCACCTGAAAGGGAAGATCGTCTTTATCGGCGAGGGACTGGCAGGCCAGCAGGTCGCCATCCGCCCCAGCTCAATCGACGGGGTACTCGATGTCTACTTCTGCCACAAGCATCTCCGGCAGATCGACCTGCGAAACATCGCCTAAAATTGCAATCACATGTGTTACCTATGTCTCCCGACAAGTGTTACCCATGTGTCCCGGCTATACACGCAGCGAAACCCACCATGCACCCCAAGCACGAGAACCGTAGGGTGGGTAGAGCGCAGCGAAACCCACCATGCACACGAATCATCCCGGCCGGTTTCGCCACTACTATTGGTGACGAATCACTACCCTTCCAGCTTCGACGTCAGCGAGATCTCCGCCTTCAACACCTTCGACACCGGGCAGCCGGTCTTGGCATTGTTCACCGCCTTGTCGAACACGTCCTGCCCCGCTCCCGGCACCTTGGCCACGAGGTTCAGGTGGATCTTGTTGATCTCAAACCCTGACGCGACCTTTTCCAGCGTGACCACCGCATCCGTCTTCAGGCTCTCGGCCTTCAACCCCGCTTCTTCCAGCTGTGCCGACAAGGCCATGGTGAAGCAGCCGGCATGCGCCGCCGCGATCAGTTCTTCCGGGTTGGTCCCCGGCCCTTCCTCGAAACGCGACTGAAAGCCGTAGCGGGTGTTCGACAGCACACCGCTTTGCATCGACACCGTTCCGGTTCCATCCTTGAGTCCGCCGCTCCACGCGGCTGTTGCCGTACGCTTCATGCTTGCTTCTCCTGTCAGTGTTAGGGGCGTTTCTTTCTTCGCTTCACGGGCGGCTTGGCGCCAAGCACGCCGGTCCAGAAGTCGGTCGTCTGCTTCGTTGCCTCGTTCACCATGGCAGCGCGCTGGCGCCTGCATTCCGCCATGAGGCGCCCACGCACGGTACCGGCAGCGGCGTTGGCGCCACTCAGCCACATGCTCATCAAGGGGTTTTTCTTGAGCCAGGGATTTTTCATGGCCGGCCTCCTTTCTCCACGGCATATACGCGCCGCGCAGGGACAATGGATTTCGACAGCCGGCGCGGGAAACAGGTCGGGCGCCGGCGCGAAAACGCGCCGGGCTTTGCGGTGTATCAACTGCCGGAAAGGGAGAGTTACCAGCTATCCATGCGGTCGCCCCAGCTCGTCATGTCGCGGACGTAGAAGCGGTAGCTGTCGCCGGGTGTATGCCGCGCGAGCTTGGCGAGGTCGAAGATGAACAGCGCGCGACCGATGCCGCGCCGGCGATAACCTCGGTTACGCTTGGGCACGATGGAGTCGCGCCATGCGCCGAGGTTGATGTAGGTGTAGTTGTTGCGGCCCTGGCGCGGCCGTGGGAACTGCAGGTCGGCTTCGAGGGCGACATGGGTGTGTCCTTCCACATGCAGGCGCAGGCCGAGCATGCGGTAGGCAGGCTGGAAGGCAGGCAGCGCCAGCAGGCTGACGTCCTTGATGTCGGATTCCGGCTCCTGCACCTTGGCCATCAGGCGCATGAGGCTGATGTCGAGCCAGTACCACTTGAAGCGACTGAGGAAGTTGAGCACGTAAAGACCAAGCTTGGTGGAGCGGTGCGCGCTGTTCCAGGTTTCCGCGTGCGACATCCAGTCAACCAGGCTCTCGCGGAAGCAGCGCAGTACCTGGTCGTGCAGGCCCCTGGCTTCCGGCGTGCGCCGCGCCAGCCGGCGCGATTCGCTCAGCAGGCGCACGACCGCCGATACGGAGGGCCGGTACAAGTCCATCTCGTCGAGCAGGTTGCGGATACGGCCGGCGCCGGGCATGTTGCTGTCGATGGTGCCGGCCATTTTCCAGATGAAGCGCGACAGCATGCCGGCGGCCACCGTGTCGCCGAAACAGGGTTCGCTGAAGGCGCGGTATTTTTCCTGTTGCCACTTGTGCGGCTGCCATCCGCGGGAGGGCTTCCACAGGGCGGTGGCGCGCGAGTTGTCCTGGTCGCGCCACTGGCCGTGGGTGGCGAGCAGGCGCAGCCCGGTATCGGCGAAGTAGAACGGCATGCAGGGATACATGTCGTCTGCAGGCGTGCCCATCTGCGCGGCGACCCAGGCGCGGTAGCTGTCGCTGATGTCGAGCGCGGTGATGCCGAGGCATTCTTCGTAAAACATTTGCCGCGCCTCGGGCACCACCTGCAATTCCTTGTCGTGATTGCCGACGATGGGGATGATCGTGACCGCGATGCCGCGTGCGCGCAGCCCGGCGAGGCTCTCGCGCATCCAGTAGAAGAAGCCGGAGTACGGCTGCTCGCTGCGCTCGGGGCGCTTGGACGCGTGGATGGCGACGATGTCGCGCATGGTCGCGAGGATGATTTCAGCGAAACGCGGATGGTCGCGCTGCCACGGGTAGACGCCCGCCTCGGCCCACTTGCTGGTGCGGATGAGGTCGACGATGTCGCCATTGAGGATGAGCAGCAGTTCGTCGATGCGCTGTTCCGGTGCCGTGTGCGCCTTGTCGCCGGGATTGCAGACGGCGAATTCGAGCTGCTCGAAGAAGAGCTGCCAGTCGGTCTCGGAAGCGGTCTGGTTGCCGACGCTGCAGTCGGTGCAGTGGATGTCGCTGATCAGCACGCAGAGCCTGTTCCTCCCGGCGGTGCCGGACGGCCACAGCACGAGGCCGGGCGGGAGTTCGCGCTCAGCCATGGGCATGCTCGCGCAGGAAGCTGATCAGATGCGGGAAGACGTCGTTCGCCACATTCTTGCCCATGAAGATGTCCTGGTGGCCATAGCCGGGGAAGACATGCAGGCGGTGGCGCCCGGGGACGATTTGTTCCAGGCGTTCGTGACAGCGGATGTTGGAATCGGCGAACACGCGGTTGTCCTGGCCCTGGATGAACAGGATGGGCGTGCGCATGTCGGCGGCATGGTCGAAGTAATTGTCGGGCAGCGCGCCGTAGCGCCGGTTGCCGGGCTCGAACTTGACGGCGGTATTGTCTGCCGAAACCATCTTGTGCACGTGGCGGTAGTAGTGCACGTCAACGCCGCCGAACAGGTCGCCGAGGCGGTCGTGCGTCACTTTCAACATGTTCTCGTGGTTGAACAAGGCGGGCCGGCCGGTGCCCCACATGAAGCTGAGCATGTGGCATTCCGGCGAGTCGCATTCCTGGTGCAGCAGGCCGGCGCCCATGGCGATGAGCTTGCCGACCGACCATCCGGGCTGGCGCCGCCAGCTCGGGTTGTAGTACTCGATGCCGAGCAGGTAGTCGGACGCCCACGGACCGAGCGCGAGCTTGAGTCCGGACCAGCCGGGCACGCAGGGTGTGAGCGCCACGCTGTTGAGGATCACGCTGGAGACGCCCTGCACGGTCTTGCCGAACAGGCTCATTGCCATCGTGAGCGCACCGACGCAGTGGGCGATGACGTGGATGCGGCGGTGCGGCCCGATGTGACGGCGCAATTCCGCGATGGCGGCCGGATGGTCGAACAGGGCGATGTCGTCGAAGTTGTAGCGGCTGCGGGCGAGGTTGTACGGGAAGCGGCAGCTGCCGCGGTAGTCCAGCGTCCACACGTCCGGAAAACCTTCGTCTAGCAGCGTCTGCACCAGGTTCTGGTGCTCCGGCATGATGAACATGTCGGAGGAGCTGGTGAGGCCGTGCACCACCAGCACGACGTCATCGCTCGTGCCGCGCGAAAAGCGGGTGAGGTTGAGCGACAGTCCATCGGCGGTGGTGAAGGGATGCACGGTCGCCGCCGCGCCCTGCACGCCTTCCAGCGTGAACCGGGCGTAGCTGCGCTGCGGCTGGCTGGGTGCGGGCGGGAGATGCGGGCCGTACACATCCCACAGCTTGCCCGCGAAGAAGCGGCCGAAGGCGACGAGGCCGGCGAAGCTGGTGCCGCCCTGTGCATCGGTGGCGCGCAGGCCGCGCAGCACCTGCATGAAATCGAGCAGGCCGAGGCTGATGATGCCTGTCAGACGCAGCGCGGCTTGCGCCGGTTTGCCGGGATCGACATGGCCGCGATACACATTGACGAACAGCGTCGTGGTGTCGTGCCACAGGTCGAAGGGCGCGGTGTGCTGCACCTGCTTGTTGCCGACGAAGGTGACCGGTTCGCCCGAGGGCGTGGTGCAGTACACCTGGTAGTACATGACCTTGCGGTCGCGGTCGGCGGTGTCGGGCATCAGGCGGAAGGTGCCGGACTGCACCGGGCAGATGCCGCCGAGCAGCGCGCAGTCGACATGGCCCTCCAGCGTGCCGGCGTGGCCGTCGGTGTGCAGGAAGGCATGCAGGTCGGCGATGCGGACGGTCACATGCAGCGCGAGTTCATGGCCGGCCTTCTCGCCGTCGGCATAGCCGTCCGCAAAGGTTGTCGCTTCGGCGCTGACGCAGCCCTTCATCACTTCGGCAAACGCGATCCTCACGCCGCGCAAATCATCGGCCATTCGTATCCTCTCTGAGTTGTTTGTTTTTTTAGTCCGGTGTCGTTCGCAGAACGCTTACAGGTCAGCGTCCGGCGCCGTGCCCGTCACGTCGTGCGCAATCCATTCGGACAGCGCCGTGATGGTCGCCACCGGATTGGCGCCGAGCGCCGTCGGCACGAGCGAACCGTCGGCGACATACAGTCCCTGGTAGCCGAACACCCGTCCGCGTTCCCCCTGCCGGGCGCTCACGACCCCCTGCTCCGGCGTATCGGCAAGCGCGCAACCGCCGAGCGGATGCACCGTGACGTTGTTCTTGACCGGCCACAGCCAGGTCGGCAAGGGCACGTAGTGCCGCGCGCCGATGAAGCGGGTGAAGCGTTCGCCGAGGCTGAGGATGGCGTCGTACAGGCTGCGGTTGCTTTCCTGCGGCCAGTCGATGTCGAGGTAGCCTTCCTTGTTCAGCCGCAGCACGCCCCTGGCGTTGTCGAGGCCCATGCACAGCAGTACCGCACTGTACTTGGACAGGTCGTGCGAGAAGAGCTTTTGCACCATGTACCCGACGCTGCTGTGCTTGCGGCCGGGGTAGAACTTGTCGAATGCGTAGGCGAATACCTGCTTGCAGGTGGTCCAGAGCATCGCGAACGGGTTCATCACCGGGCCGAGCGCAGCGGTGGCCCAGCCGACCTGGGTCGGGTAGCTGGCATCCTGCAGCAGGAAGGCCTGGCTGCGGTCGAGGTCCTTGTACAGGCGGTGGTCGATGTACTGGGTGATGACGGGGCCGTAGGTGGAGTTGACTTCCTTTTCGCCGTCGACCGCGAAGGCGAGGAAGTCGCCGTTTCCGGAAAACCTCTGGCCGAGGCGTGGCGAAACGCGCGGCAGCGTCTTGTGCACGTCGCGGTTGCGCATCAGCAGTTCGTTGGTGCCGAGCGTGCCGGCGGAGACGACCACGCGGCGCGTCGTGACGCTGTGCGTGCCACCCATGCGCAGGTCGCGGAAATAGACGCGGTAGCCGTGGCCGCCGTCGCCGTCGGGATCGTCGGCATGAGCGGCATCGAGCGGCACGATGCGCTCGACTTCGCACTGCGTGCGCACCGCGGCCTGGTAGCGCTTGCGGGCGACGTGCAGGTAATTGTGGTCGACCGAGTTCTTGGCCTGCACGTTGCAGCCGATGTCGCATTCGCCGCAATAGGTGCAGGAGGTCTGCAGGGCGCCGTAGCGATTGGCTTCCTGCACGCCGAGCGGCAGCGGGCGGTCGCTGGCTTTGTAGGTGTAGCCGTTGCCGAAGTAGACGCAGATGTCGGCCATCTTCGTCGGCAGGCCGGCTTCGCGGGCGAATTCCTGGAAGCGTTCGGTGCGGCGGATCGTGCGCCGGTCGTCTTCGCCGTCAGCTGGCGGCACCGGCCTCGCGCCGAGCACTTGCCGCGCCACCTCGTAGTACGGCGCAAGAACGTCGCGCCTCAGCCCGGCCGGCCAGCCCTGCTCGAACACCGCGGCTGGCGGGGGCAGGAAGACGTTGGCGTAGATCTGTGAACCGCCGCCGTAGACCGCCGAGGTGACGGTATCGATCTTGTCGAAATGGCGGATATCGAACATGCCGGTGAGATGGCCGCGCGCTGCCTTGCGCTGGTGTACCGCGCGCGGCCGCCGGGCACTGTCGCCGTCCGGGCACCAGACGTTGTCGGCCATTTCGGCCGGACTGCGCGGATACGCGCCCAGGGGATATTCCCGTCCCCGCTCCAGTACCAGGATCTTCCCCGGCCATTTCCGTGACAAACGGGCGGACATGACAGCGCCGCCAAAGCCGCTGCCGATGACCACCGCCTCGTGCTGAAGTGCGGTATTCACATGGACCTCCCGGGTGCGGCCTGCCTCCCGGGGGCCGCAATTGTAAGAAATTGTTTCCCGGGATCATATTTGATTTCGATTAGTACATGTTAGTTTTTGACCACAAGTGCAGAGCTGGCGGTTACCCGGGCGGAGACTCGCCCCCCGCATACTGTTACGATACTATTTCTCGTTGGTAACATTTTGAAACAGGTGGGTGGATGCGGTCTTCGTTTCACTTCATGCGCTATTTTGGGGTCTTTTGCCTGCTGCTTTTGGTAGCGGTATCAGCGCGCGCGGCAGACCTGCACCTGGACGGCAAGCCGCAACCCAAGCCCTTCAACCTGACGCCTTACTGGGCGACGCTGGAAGACGTGCAGCATGAATGGGACATCGGCGACATCAGCAGCGAGGCGTTCCGGTCCCGTTTCACCCGCCCGCGCCTGGAAAACGATTCCATCAACTACGGCCTGACCCGTTCGGCCATCTGGCTGCGCATCACGATTGCCAATACCTCCGGTGCCGACCTTGAGCGCCTGCTTGAAGTCGCTTTCACCCACTTGCACAACGTCGATTTCTTCCTGCCGTCCGGCGAAGGCTTCACGCGGATCTCGACCGGCCACTCCAAGCCGTTCGCCATGCGCATGGTGAACCACCGGAATTTCATCTTCCCGCTGCGCATTCCCGCGGGCACGGAGATCACCTATTACATGCGGGTGGCCACCGGCACCACCCTCGACATCCCGACCAGGCTGTGGGAGCCGAAGGCCTTCGAGCAGGAAAGCCTGCATGAGTACATCGGGCAGGCGCTCTATTTCGGCATGCTGCTGGCGCTCGGCCTGTACAACCTGCTGCTGTTCGCTTCCATGCGCGACCGCACCTATCTGTACTACGTGATGTTCGTCGGCGCCAACGCGCTCTCGGTCATCGCCTTCAGCGGCGTGGCTTACCAGTTCCTGTGGCCGGAATCGCCGCAGTGGTCGATGATCTCGTCGATGATCGGGTTCGCGCTCACGGGCATCACGCTGATGCTGTTCCAGCGACGGCTGCTGGCCACCGATGTCACCGTGCCCGTGCTGGACAAGGTGATGAGCGCAATGATCGCCCTGAACGTCCTGCAGATGATGGGGTTCTGGGTGCTGCCCTATCAGAGCATCATCGGCACCGGCATCACGCTCGACATGCTCAACATGCTGCTGGCGCTGGTGGTGGGCATCGCCTGCAAGATGCGCGGCCAGCGCAGCGCGCGCTTCTTCCTCCTGGCCTTCAGCTGCCTGGTGTTCGCCGCGGTGCTGACCGCGCTGCGCAGCTATGGCATCAAGGGCATTCCGAATTTCATCATGGTGTACGGCATCCAGATCGGTTCCGCGCTGGAAATGCTGCTGCTCTCCCTGGCGCTGGCCGACCGCTTCAACCAGATGAAACGCGAGAAGGAAAACGCGCAGCAGCAACTGGTGGACAGCCTGAAGCGCTCCGAGCGCATTCTGGAGCAGCGCGTGGCCGAGCGTACCACCGAACTGCTGCGCACCAACCGCGAGCTGCTCGAACATGAAAAGGCGCTGCAGGCCGCCAAGGAAGTGGCGGAAGAAGCCTCGCGCATGAAGTCAGCCTTCCTTGCCAACATGAGCCATGAAATCCGCACGCCGATGAACGCGGTGATCGGCATGGCCTACCTTGCCTTGCGCACCGACCTCACCGGCAAGCAGCGCGACTACGTGGAAAAAATCCATCGCGCCGCCGTTTCGCTGCTGGGGATCATCAACGACATCCTCGATTTCTCCAAGATCGAAGCCGGCAAGCTGACCATCGAAAAGACCGATTTCTCGATCCACGATGTGCTGGCCAATGTCAGCACCGTCACCAGCCAGCGTGCTGCGGAGAAGGGCCTGCGCTTCGAGTTCGACGTCGCCGACGACGTGCCGGTACACCTGAACGGCGATCCGCTGCGCCTCGGCCAGATCCTGATCAACCTGATCAGCAATGCGATCAAGTTCACGCCGCGCGGCAAGGTGCAGCTGCGCTGCCGTGTCGTATCGAGCGGCAAGGACAGCGTGGAACTGTGCTTCGAGGTGGAAGACACCGGCATCGGCATGTCGGCCGAGGAGCAGGCCAGACTGTTCCAGGCTTTCAGCCAGGCCGACGATTCGACCACGCGCAAGTACGGCGGCACCGGCCTCGGTCTGGCCATCAGCCGGCGCCTCGTGGAAATGATGGGCGGCAGCATGACGCTGCAGAGCCGGGAAGGCGCGGGCTCGACCTTCACCTTCCTCCTGCGCTTCGGCCTCGGCACGCAGACCGCCATATCGCTGCCCAGCCTGCCGGAACGCCTGCTCGGCTGCCGCGTGCTGGTGGTCGACGACAATCCCGCCGCGCGCGAGATCCTGACCAACATGGTCGATGGCTTCGGGCTGCGGGTGAATGCGGTATCGAATGCCTCCGACGCGCTGGTCGCGATCCGCAACGCCGACCTCGGCATGCCCTACGACCTCGTGCTCGCCGATCTCGGCATGCCGGGCATGAACGGTATCGAGCTCGCCCGCGCCATCCGTATTACAGGCCTCGCCCACCTGCCCAAGTTCATTCTCGCCACCGCGTTCGGCCGCGACGACGTGCTGCGGCAGGCGGACGATGCGCCGGTCGATGCCGTGCTGTTCAAGCCCGTCGACCAGTCGCTGCTGCACGACACTTTCGTCAACGTACTGGCCAAGGATGCAGGCACACATCGCACCGCGGCGCCGCAACAGCACCTGCCGCGCTTTGACGGCTGCCGCGTCCTCCTGGTCGAGGACAATGAGATCAACCAGCAGATCGCACGCGAGATGCTGGCCGCCACGGGCCTGCAGGTGGACATCGCCGGCAATGGCCGCGTGGCGGTGGACAGGCTGCTTGCCGCAGGACCGGCGGTCTACGACCTGGTGCTGATGGACATCCAGATGCCGGAGATGGGCGGCCACGCCGCGACCCGCCGCATCCGCATGGATGAGCGCTTCGAAGGCCTGCCCATCGTCGCGATGACGGCGCACGCGACGCATGAAGAGCGGGAAGCCTGCATCAAGAGCGGCATGCAAGACCACATCACCAAGCCGATCAACCCGGCGCATTTCTACCAGACACTGACCCGCTGGCTGACGCCCGCGCCCGCCGGCGTGGCATCCGGCATTACCGCTGTGCGCGGCGAGCAGGAAGCGCCTGTTTTCATCCCCGGCTTCGACACTGCCGACACGCTGGAACGGCTGTCCGGCGACGTGGGGCTTTACCACCGGGTGCTCGGCATGCTGGTGCCCAGTCTGGGCACGGCGGTGGACCAGCTCGCTGCGGCAGTTGCAAGCTCGGACCACGCGGGGATGAAATCCGTCGTGCACAGCATTCGCGGCATGGCCGCTAATGTGGGTGCGACGGAACTGACGGGGGTTGCGGCGGAGCTTGAGGAAATGCTGGCGCAGCAGCGCGAAAGTGAGGAACAGGTGGCGCGGTTCCAGGTGCTGGCGGAACAGACGCTGCAGCTTGTGCAGGCGGCGCTGGCTGAGAGGAAGGTGACGGTGGATTGAGGGAGGGGTTCGTTCCGGATTGCTGTTCTTTGTGCGCTTGGTGGGTTTCGCTGCGCTCTACCCACCCTACATTTCTTTATAGAGGACCGTAGGGTGGGTAGAGCGAAGCGAAACCCACCAAGCGCATAGAGAACTGTGCGCGAGCGCCCCCTACTCCCCCGTCAACTGCACATACAAATTCGGCAACACCTTTGGCAAGGTCTCCGCATCCCGCACGACCACATACCCGTTCGCGCCAAAAAGATGCGGCAAATATTCCCCCGCCTTCTCGTCAATCGTCACGCAAAACGGCGTGAGCCCCAGACGGCGTGCTTCCTGTACCGCCACGCGCGTATCTTCGATGCCATAACGCCCCTCGTACTTGTCGAGGTCATTCGGCTTGCCGTCGGTAAGAATAAGCAGCAGCCGGCGCGAAGTCTTCTGCTTGGAGAGGATCGCCGCGGAATGCCGTATCGCAGCGCCCATCCGAGTGTAGAAACCCGGTTTCAACGCCGCGACACGCCCGCGAATCGCTGCGTCGTAGCGTTCGTCGAATCCCTTGATCAGGTGGTAGCGCACGTTTTCGCGGCGCACGGATGAGAAGCCGTACAGCGCAAAGCGGTCGCCGGTGGCGCCGAGGGCTTCGCCGAACAGCATCATGCTGTTGCGGATGACATCGATAACGCGCGCCGAGTTGCTGACCCAGGCATCGGTGGAGAGCGAGAGGTCGGCCAGCAGGAGGCAGGACAGGTCGCGCTGCTGCCGCCTGCTGTCGATGTACAGGCCGGGCTCGGCGGTCGGCAGGCCGCTGGCCTTTTCGGCTGCATGACGCACGCAGGCGTCGAGGTCGAGGTCGGTGCCGTTGGCCTGCGCGCGCAGGCGTGCGCGTTGCGAACTCAATGCCTGGAACTGGCTGCGCAGCCGGCGCGCAGCGGGACGAAGATCGACCGGCAGCTCGCACGGTTGCGCATCGCGCGCGAGCAGCATTTGCAGCCGGCAATGCGCGGGCTGCATCTGCTGCTTCCGGTAATGCCATTCGGGCAGCAGGATGCCGTCGGCGAGCACGAGGTCGTCGTCGGCTTCGGCCGGCAGGTCGAGGTCGAAGCGGATGCGGCTGGCGGTGGTCTTGCCGTCGTTGGCGACGCTGAGGACGTCGAGGTCGTTGGCGGCCTTTACCGCGTCGTCGTTGTCGTCTTCATCCAGCGAGCGGTTGACCTTGACGTACTCGGCCCACGTGAACAGGCTCTCGGCGCGGAACAGCAGGACGAACGGGTTGTCGGCCTTGGGCATGTCGACATTTTCGGCACTGCGCTTGCGCGCTTCGGCATCCTTGTTGACCTTGCCGCCTTCCGGCTGTTGCGGCTCGCCCTTGGCCGGCCTGCGCTGCTCGCCGGCCGGCAGCGGCGGCTCCGGGTGCAGCCACAGCGGCACCGGGAACGGCGGCCGTTCGCCGGGGACGAATTCGTTGATCGATCCGGGTTCGCACAGGGCATCGCGGATTGCCTGCTCCGCCTGCTTTTCGGCGGCGGGCAGGCGCGCTGCATCGCCGCGCCGGAGAAGTTCCGCTTCCACCAGTTTGCGGTAGCGTGCCGCCATGCCGGGCAGCGCTTCCAGCGTCGCGCGCGCAGCTTCCTGGTTGCGCACGATCCATGCCGCTTCCGGTGCGACGTCGTGCGCAGCCAGCGCGAGGAGCCAGAGATAGAGTTCGCGGTTGAGGGCGCGTTCGGGATACAGGTCGATCGATGCCGGCAGGTGCAGCGTGGCATCGTCCGTCCATGCCAGTTCGACGCGTTCGCCAATGCCGGCGATGCGCTCCATCCAGCTGCGCCGCGCGCCATGCGCGGTGGCGGTGCCGGCGCGCACGTTCAGGCCGGCATCGCCGCCGAGGGCGCGGAAGAATACCGGGGCCAGCTTCTCGATTTCCTTCAGTTCCACACGCGCCTGCGGGAAGCCGCGGTAGGCGGTGCGCGTAATCAGCTTGTCCCACAAGCCGCCGACGAATTCTTCCATGTCTATTCCTTGCCGCCGGTCTGGATCGGCGTGATCTTGATGGTGCGGGCCTCACGCATGTTGAACGCGGCTTCCGACTCGGCGCGCAAGTCCTGCACCCAGTCGAGCAGCGCGCCCTTGGGGTTCTCGGCTTGCGTATGGTCGCAGGCGTCGACGCATTGCCCGCATTGCACGCAGGCGAACATCATGCGCTTGACGTTGCGCGGGTTGAGCCGCATCGGGCAGACGTGGTCGCAGGCCGAGAAACAGGTGGAGCAATCCTTGGCGCGTTCGCGCTGGAAGCCGACCACCATCGCCTTGTCGTTGCCCATCCAGGCCAGGCTCTGGAAGAAGCCGACCGCGCAGGCGTAGCGGCAGAAGAGGTGGCGCGCGAACATGAACTCGACGAAGAAGGCGATGCTCGCCGCGCCGAGGAAAATGCTCTGGTTGCGGGTGAGCGTGCCGTGCCAGATGTTGCCGTAGATTTCGGCAGGCGGCAGCAGGTAGGTCAGCAGGACCACGGCCCACAGCACGGCGCAGAAAACGACGAGCGGCATCACGGCGAACCACCAGATGGCGTCATGTTTCGTTTCACTGCCGTCCGGGTTGCGCGCCGGGAGGCGCTTGGCGTCCCACAAGCTTTGCTTGCCGATGGCGCGGCGCAGGGTCTGGTTGATGGTCTCGACGATCGAGAAGTGCGGGCACAGCCAGCCGCAGTACAGGCGCCCCCACTTCCAGCTGACGTAGATGAGCGTGCCGGCGACCCCGGCCAGCGGCAGGAAGGCGCGCAGGACGATGTTGAGCGATGCCTGGCCCGCGCTGGCACGTCCGGCGAGAAAGTCGTCGAGGCCGAGCGTCCAGTCGAAGCCGAACAGGATGAAGTGCTTGAGGTTGAGGTCGAGCCGGAAGATGTCGAAGACCGGGGCGAAGACGAAGAGCAGGAAGAATCCCGCCTGCGTCATCTGCCGCCAGCGCTGCAGGCCGATACCGAGCCAGCGCTTGCCCGGCGCGGGCGCTGCGGGTGCAACGCGCGGGCCGGTCTCGGGATGTTCGCGTGCCACTTTCAGCGGCGCATTCATGTCATTTCCCGAAGGTGGCCTTGATCACTTCCAGCAGCGCTTCTGCGGTATCGGGGTCGTCCGTCAAGGGTTCGACCAGCGCGGCTTCGCAGGCGGCAACCGGGTCGCAGCCTGCGCGCATCAGGCTTGCCGCATAGACCAGCAGGCGCGTGGAGACGGCCTCTTCCAGATCGTGATCCTTGAGCTGGCGGAAGTGGCCGGCCAGCGTGACGAGCTGGGTGGCGCGCATGGCATCGACGCCGGTTTCGGCGATGACGATGCGCTGTTCCAGGTCCGCCGGCGGGAAGCCGAAATTGATGGCGACAAAGCGCTGGCGCGTCGAGGGCTTGAGGCTCTTGAGCAGGTTCTGGTAACCGGGGTTGTAGGACACGACCAGCATGAAGTCGTCGGGCGCCTGCAGCTCTTCGCCGGTGCGCTCGATCGGCAGGATGCGGCGGTCGTCGGTCAGCGGGTGCAGCACGACGGTGGTGTCCTTGCGCGCCTCGACCACTTCGTCGAGGTAGCAGATGCCGCCCTGGCGCACCGCGCGGGTCAGCGGCCCGTCGGACCACATGGTCTGGCCGTCGCCGATCAGGTGGCGGCCGACGAGGTCGGCTGCGGTGAGGTCGTCATGGCAGGCGACGGTGATGAGCGGGCGCCCCATGCGCGCGGCCATGTGGGCGACGAAGCGCGTCTTGCCGCAGCCGGTCGGCCCCTTGATCAGGAGCGGCAGGCGGTTGCGGAAGGCGTACTCGAACAGTTCGCATTCGTTGCCGACCGGCTGGTAGTAGGGAATCTCGAGGGAGGCCATCAGGCCGGGGGCGGTGAGGTCGTTCATGTGTTCCTCCAAGCTAAATCTGTGAAATCCGGAAGGCGAAGGCCACCAGGCCGACGACGGCCAGCAGCCAGCCGATGACGACGCCGCGCCACAGCAGCGGCGCGCGGCGCAGGCCCATGAAGGCATCGATCACGATATGGCCTTTGAGCAGGGTCGCCAGCAGTACCGGGACGAGGACGGCGGCGCCGGCCAGGCGCGTATCGGCGATGCCGGCGCTGAACGCGGTCAATGCCAGCAGAAGCAGCCAGGCGAGGGTGGAAGCCTTGTTTGTCATGGTGTCAGTGCAATACGTAAATCAGGGGAAACAGCACGATCCACACGAGGTCGACCATGTGCCAGTAGGCGGCGCCGGTCTCCACCCCGGCGTGGTCTTCGGCGGAGTAGCCGCCGCGCCGCGCCTTGAGCACGATGGCGCCGAGAATCACCATGCCAAGCACCACGTGCATGAAGTGGAAGAAGCCGAGAAACAGGTAAAACATGTAGAAGGTGTTGGTCGACATCGAGATGCCGGCCGCCGCCTTGGCGCCGAATTCGGCAAGCTTGAGCACGAGGAAAGCGCCGCCGCAGCCCATCGCAGCGATGAGCCAGCGCGCACATCCCGCGCCTGCATGTTTGCCGCCGCGCCGGATGACATCGACGGCGCGCACGACGAAGAAGCTGCTGGTCACCAGCAGCACGGTATTGATGGCGCCGCTGGTGAGGTCAAGCTCCGCCTGCGACGCGTTGAAGAGTTCGACGTGGTTGGCCCGGGTAAAGGCATACACCACGAAGAAGACGCCGAACACAAGCAGCTCGGCGAGGATGAAGAACCACATCGCGAGGTCGCCGGGCAGGTGACGCACGGGTTGATGCGGTACCAAGGGAGACAGTGAAGCGTTCACGGCGGGTTTCCGTATCCGCCCGGCGCGGGGAGCGCCGGACGGAGGTTGGGGATCAAGGATCAGGCGGCTGCCTTGTCCTTGCCTTTGATGAAGAAGCTGGCGATGTACATCAGGATGCCGATCAGGAAGACCACGCCTGCGACTTCACGCATCCAGTAGAACAGTGCGACCTGGTCCTGTGCCGCCATGAACGGCATCGGGGTGGCGGACACGCGCTGCAGCCAGACTTGCAGGATGCCTGCGGCGGTCAGGAACAGGGTGATCAGCACCATCGAGATGGTCATCAGCCAGAACGACCACATTTCCACGCGCTGCGCTGCATTGCTGTTGGCCGGACGGCCGCGCATCAACGGCATGGTGTAGCTGATCATGGTCAGCGTGACCATTGCATACGCGCCGTAGAACGCCATGTGGCCGTGCGCCGCAGTGATCTGGCTGCCGTGGGTGTAGTAGTTCACCGGTGCCAGGGTGTGCAGGAAGCCCCACACGCCTGCGCCGAGGAAGGCCATCACGCCGGTGCCCAGTGCCCACAGCACAGCTGCCTTGTTCGGATGCTCGCGGCGGCGGCGGTTCACCATGTTGAAGGCAAACACGGTCATCATGAAGAACGGAATCGGTTCCAGGGCGGAGAACACGCTGCCCCACCATTGCCAGTATTCCGGTGCGCCGATCCAGTAGTAGTGGTGGCCGGTGCCGATGATGCCGGTGATCAGTGCCATGGCGATGATCACGTACAGCCACTTCTCGATCACTTCACGGTCCACGCCGGTCACCTTGATCAGCACGAAGGCCAGCATCGCGCCCATGATCAGTTCCCACACGCCTTCCACCCAGAGGTGAACCACCCACCACCAGTAGTACTTGTCCTTGACCAGGTTGGCCGGGTTGTAGAACGAGAACAGGAAGAAGATCGCCAGGCCCCACAGACCCACCAGCATGACCAGGTTGATGCTGGTCTTGCGGCCGCGCAGGACGGTCAGCGAGATGTTGTACAGGAAGACCAGTGCCACGATGACGATGCCCACCTTGGTCGGCAGCGGCTGTTCGAGGAACTCGCGGCCCATCGTCGCCAGCATGTCATTGCCGGTGTACTCGGCAAGCTTGGCATACGGGACTGCGAGGTAGCCGACGATGGTCGCCGCGCCGGCGATCAGGAACACCCAGAAGGTGGCCAGCGCCAGCTTGGGGCTGTGCAGCTCGCGCTCCGATTCCTCGGGAATGAGGTAGTAGGCGGCGCCCATGAAGCCGAACAGCAGCCACACGATGAGCAGGTTGGTGTGGACCATGCGGGCCACGTTGAAGGGGATCGCCGGGAACAGGAAGTCCCCCACGACATACTGCAGGCCCATGATCAGGCCGAACAGGATCTGCCCGAAGAAGAGGCCGATCGCCGCGATGAAATAAGGCTTCGCGACCGCCTGTGATTTGAATTGCATTATTTTCTCCGCTTGTTGCTGTGGACTGGATTCGATCAGCCTTCGATATTCGGCGGCCACTTGCTGGTGTTGATCTCCGAGGTGTACTTCAGGAAGTTCACCAGGTCATCCAACTGCTGGTCGTTCAGGTTGAACTGGGGCATCTGGCGGCGGCCGGGAGCGCCGGTCGGCTGGATCTTCATCCACGACTTGATGAAGTCGCCGCCGCGGCGGGTGTACACGTTGGCAAGCTCGGGTGCGAAATAGGCACCCTCGCCCATCAGCGTGTGGCAGCCGATGCAGTTGCGCGTTTCCCAAATGTGCTTGCCGCGCACGACGGATTCCGTCAGGTTTTCGCGGTTGTCACGTTTGGGCAGCGTCTGCATGGTGTCGAAGGTCATTGCCAGGAATAGCAGGAAGAAGAACACCGCGCCGCCATAGAAGATGTTCCGGGCTGCGGATTTTGTGAAGGAAGCGCTCATGTCAGGGTAGTCCTATGTCTGAACCGGAAAGGATTTCGGCGCGTTGCACGTGCCGACGGTCCAAATCATACATTCCATATGCATCTTTAAGAAAGGGGGAAATTGCCTCTTTGTGGCTTAAAGTTGGAAAATTTGCAGACCTTGATTCAAGTTAAGGACAGGGTTGGCGCGCTCAGCTCCCATAATCATGTGACGCTGTTCTCGCCGCCCCGGCGTACACTACACCGACCCCACAGCAGCAGGAGCGCCCTCTTACATGGCAAAGGAAACCAGCATGCACAAGCCGATCCGCGTCGCCGTCGTCGAAGACGATGCACGCACCCTTTCCCGGCTGTGCGGGGCGATCGTGCGCGAGCCCGGTTTCGTGCTCGCCGAATCCTTCAGTTGCGGGCTGCCGGCCATTGCCTGGCTGCGCCATCATCCTGTCGATATCCTTTTGACCGACCTCGGGCTGCCGGACACCTCCGGCATCGAAGTGATCCGTGCCTGCGTGGAGCACCAGGCGCAGTGCGACATCATGGTGATCACCATGTTCGGCGACGAGAAGAATGTGCTGACCTCGATCGAAAGCGGGGCGATGGGATATATCCTCAAGGGGATCGATGAGATGGATGTCGGCCGCGCGATGCGCGACCTGCGCGCCGGCGGATCGCCGATGACGCCGCTGATCGCCCGCAAGGTGCTCACCCGCGCACGCCGCAGCGACCCTTCGGCTGCCGCCCAGGATGGCGGAACGCAGGCGCCTGCTGTCGCGCTGACGAATCGCGAGGCGGAGATCCTCAACCTGATCGCGCGCGGTTACACCTACGAAGAAGTGTCCAAGCTGCTTTCGGTATCCTTATCGACCGTGCAGACCCACATCAAGAACACCTACGGCAAGCTCGCCGTGAAGTCGCGCGCCGAAGCGGTTTATGAAGCCAACCGGATGGGGCTGCTCCGGTCGCGCGCATTCTAGATGCGCAAGCGCACGGCAATGCGGATGCATATCGCATGGATTCTTGCGCTGGTCAACCTGTTCCTCGTTCCCGCCTTCGGTATGACGGTGATCGAGGATGCGGAAGTCATCATCGAAAGCTCTGGCGTGCCGGGCCAGCCGGTCGCCATCAAGTTGCCATTCAACTGGGACACCGCGCAAGGCGGCATGGACGGCAAGGCCCGCGTACTGATCCGCTTCCCGGCGGATGATCCGCGCGCACCGCTCGGCATTCTCTTCTCGCGCCTCGGCAACGCCTATGAAGCCCGCCTCAATGGCGTGCTGCTCGGGGCAAAAGGCAGCGGCAACGATCCCCATGAGGATTACTCCAAGCAGCCGCAGTTCTTCAAGGTGCCGGAAGGCGTGCTGCAGGAGAAGAATGAACTGGCTATCCTCGTGCACGCGCAGGGCGGCCGGCGCGCCGGCGTGAGCGTGCCGGTCATCGGGCCGGCCGATGAAGTGCACCGGCAATACGAAGAGGCCTACCGCTGGCGCGTCAGCGGCTTCCTGGCCCTGTCCATCGTCAGTGCGGTGCTCGGCGTGATCGCGCTGCTGCTCTGGCTTCGGCAGCGAGAGCCGCTGTACGTGTACTACGGCGTCGGTGAAATCCTGTGGGCAATCCTGGTCAGCGATACGCTTGCCCAACGTACCCTGCTCCCATGGCCGTGGTGGGGCATCGTCGTGTTCTCGGCCTATGCGCTGGCGGCCGCGCTCATTTCAAAATTTTCGCTTATCTTTGTCGACCGCCATGCAGGACCGATGAAGATCTTCGGCGACTGGCACGCATGGCTGACCGTGCCCGCAGTGGCAGCCTCGTTCCTGCTGCGCATGCCGCTTCTGTTGTCGGTGTGGCTCGGAATCACGCTGCTGGTCTGCATCGGCACCGCGCTCATTGCAGTCGTGGAAGGGATGAAGAGCCGGGAGCTGGAAAAGCGCGTGCTCGCCGTCGCCGTCATCGCCACCTGCATTGCCGCCACGCGCGACATGCTCTACTTCCGGGTCTTTCCTGGATTCGGCGGCGTTCCCTGGGTCCGCTATGCATGGGTCGCCTTCGGCGTGACGCTGGCCTGGACGATTGCCGAGCGTCTGCGCAAGTCGGCCCAGGCCATCGCCAGCATGAACCAGGATCTGGCGCAGCGCCTCGCGGAAGGAGAGGCAAAGCTGGCCGCCACCTACGCTGCGCAGGCGGAGACGCAACGCAACCAGGCCATCGTCGAGGAACGGCAGCGCCTGACGCGCGACATGCATGACGGACTCGGCAGCCAGCTCCTCGGCGCGCTCCAGCTTTCGCAGAATCCGGAAGTGGCACGGGAAGTCATCACCGCACACCTGCGCGAAGCGCTGGACCACCTCAAACTCACCGTCGACGCCATGCAGGACATCGAAGGCGATATCGCGTCGCTGCTGGGCGCCCTGCGCTACCGCCTGAGCGAGCGGCTGGACGCCGCCGGCATCCGGCTGGCGTGGTCGGTCGATCCCTTGCCCGCGATCGGCGGCTGGACGCTTCAGCAATCGCGGGACCTGCAAATGATCCTGTTCGAAGCATTCTCGAACCTGCTCGCGCACTCGGGCGCATCGAATGCGAGTCTGCGTGCGGAGTATCTCGGCCGCGAGCATGCGATCCGCATCCGGCTGTCGGACGACGGCAAGGGCTTCAATCCGCGTTCGCAGGAAGGCCCGGGCGGGCACGGCCTGGCCAATATGCGTTCGCGTACGGCACGCCTGGGCGCAGCACTGGATATCGAGAGTTCCCCGGCGGGCACCTGCGTCAACCTGCTTCTGCCCCTTCCCTCGGCCTGAAGCGCGGGACGTCCATTCCGTTGTTGCCTCACATGAACATGTGAGGCGGGGAAACAGTGTGCCGTTTATTCTTGCGCGTATTCAGTCAACGACCGGGGTGCGCTCATGAAACCAAGCCTATTTGCGATGCTGCCGCTGCTCGTGCTGGCGGCATGCGGCGGCCAAGGCGGCGAGAGCGCGGCGCCGGAGCGTCAGGCGGCGCAGGTGCATGCGCAATCCGAGCGGCGCCTGTCCAACACGACGGACAGCAGCAATGTGCTGTCCGATGCCGGCTTCGAGAACGGCGGCAGTGGCTGGACTGCATCCGAGGCCGTACTTGTGCTCGGGTCTTCCTCGGCGCGCACCGGCACCGGTTATGCATGGCTGGGCGGCTATAACTCGGCAAACGACATCCTGTACCAGTCGGTCAGCATTCCCGCCTCAGCAACCAGCAGCTACCTGCAATTCTGGTACGTGATCAAGACCAGGGAGCTCTCGGTCTTCAGTGCGCCCGACACGATGAAGGTGGAGGTGTACGACGCCTCCGGCGCAAGCAAGCTCGCAAGCCTTGCCACCCTGTCCAACCTCGATGTCTCGTATGCCTGGAAACAAAGCGCGCAATACGATCTTTCCGCGCACAAGGGAAAGACTGTGCGCCTGAAGTTCACGGCCACGACGGACGCCTCGAATTCTACGGATTTCCTGCTGGATGACATCGTCGTCCATGCGCCGGCGGCAGCGTCCGGCCCGGTTGTGTCGGGTAACGTGGCGACGTTCGGCGGCAATCGATCGAACTACACGATCGCCAGGACGACGTCCGGCTTCAGCGTGACGGACAAGTCGACCGGCGTGCCCGCGAGCCTCGGTTTCCCCGCGGTGGACACCCTCAAATTCGCCGACGTGACGATCAACCTCCAGGTCGGGACCAAGGCGGCAAGCATTTCCGCGTCGGACCTCAACTCGCTGGTCGAGCTGTACATCGCCTACTTCAACCGCGTGCCCGACGCCGATGGCATGAGTTACTGGATCGACCAGCTCAAGGCCGGCGCATCGCTGTCGCAGATCGGCCAGTCCTTCTACAGCGCGGCGGTGCAATACTCCTCGCTGACCGGTTACACGGCCAACATGAGCAATGCCGATTTCGTCCGGCTGATCTACAAGAACGTGCTCGGCCGCGCCACGCCGGATACGGATGGATTGATCTACTGGTCGGATGCGCTCGCAAACGGCACCCAGACGCGCGGCACGCTGGTCAAGACGATGCTGGAGTCCGCCCATTCGTTCAAGGGCAACACGACCTTCGGCTGGGTGGCGGACCTGCTGGACAACAAGGTCTCCGTCGCCACCTACTTCGCGGTACAGCAGGGCATCACCTACAACTCCCCTTCCGATTCGATCTCGAAGGGCATGCAGATCGCATCCGCGGTGACGCAATCGGATACGACCGCCGCAAAGGGACTGGTGCCGACCGGCGACCCCACACTCAACCTCAAGCCGGAAGACTCGACGGTGACCTGCACGCCGCCGCAGGTCCTGGTGAACGGCGTATGCACGACCGTGTCCGAGACACGCATTCGGCCCGGCTTCATGTTTGAAGTCGCCTACAGCCCGGCGGGGTCGACCTATTACCTGCAGTTTGGCTACGTGGGCACGGGGAGCTCGAGCCACGACACGCTGGGCAGCGCTTCGGTGACCGCGGAGGAAGCGGCGGAAGATCCGGAGGAGTTGCCCGCTGCACTCGATGCGGCGACGAAGGCCATTGCGGAGTTCAATGCCATCATCGATCGCCTGTGGGACGCAAAGACCTACCCGCCGCACAACACGATGGTGGCGATCTTCCGCGGCGCGGTACAGAAGGCGCTGGCTGAAGAAGATGCAAGCGTGGCCGGCCCCTATGCGGTCTCCAAGTTTGTGGAGGCCGGCTATCCGGCCGCATCGGGAGGCTCCGGCAACCCCGATACCGGTTCGGGTCCCAAGTCGCCTTGCAAGGAACAGTATGCCGGGCCGCTGGACGATCCGCAGGTCTATACCTTCTGCCAGAACGCATACGGGAACTCCTGCATCGACCGCGAAAACGGGACGTCCTTGTATCGCCAGCAGACGACGGTGGTGTGCGGCATTCTCGGCAACTGGCTCAAGACCCTGGGCGACAGCCGGACCGCGCAGCAGTACTGCTCTTACTGCAATCCCGCCAACATCCCCTGACCCGGCGCCATTGCCGCTCGAAGGCCCTGCCCAAACGCAGGGCCTTTCGTTTTCGGGAAGCGGGTCTTCGTCGAGGCGCGAGCGGAAGGCCCTCTCCTGTCACGGTTCGATATGGGAAAGCACGGCGAGGAAGAACGGTGGAAAGGCCTCAGGCCAGCGCAAGATGCTGCTGCTGCTCGGGCAGGAACTCGCGGATGTCGCGCGGCTTGCGGCGGCGCGGGTGCCGGATCTCGTCGCGGCGCAGTTCGCGCGCGGCGCGCCAGAGGACCATGTCGTCTTCATAAGAGCGCAGCGAGCGCGTCTTTTCCCATGCCACGCGACGGTGGGTGATGAAGTCCCACAGGACGGGCGTCAATCCATCGAGCCTGCCCTCCGCCTGCAGCTTGAGCGCCACACCCATCACGTCGCCCGCATGCGGCACGTCTTCCGGGAAGTGGATGGAATTGGCCCAGGCGCGCACGTCGCAAAAGTCGAGGACCTGTCCGCGAATGGGTTTTTGCCAATGGTCGGGGTGCGCGCCCTGGTTGGGCCAGCGTCCCGCGCCTACCGGTGTACCTGCTTTGAACATCGTGCCCTCCTTCGGATCGCATACTGTTCATGCATACAGTATAGCGCGGTTTTGGCCTTTGTTCATGCGGGTTTCAGGCGATTTGGGCGGTCTTTCCCGAGTGTAAACGGGTGGATTTCAAATGCATCGCGTTTAATGCGACATAGATCGCGACATTAATTTGCACATTAAACCTATAACGCACTGTTTTTCAATGCATTTTAGCCATATAATCGCGACATAAATCACGACATTATTCCGTAAAGTGCGCTTGCGAAACGATTCCGGCCAACAATCCTTGATTGCCATGCTCGGGCGCGGCCCTTCCGGTGCCGCCACCCTTGCCGAGGCAATCGGGGTGACGTCGCGGACAATTCAGCGCTGGCTGGGAGAACGCGCGGATATCTGCTCAACCGGAGCCGCATCGCGGACCCGCTATGCGCTTCAGCGCCCCGTGCGCGGCCGGCTCGACCGGCACCCGCTCTATCGCGTCGACGAACATGGCGCCATTGCCGAAGCCGGAAGCCTGACGCCTGTTTATCCGGAGGGCTCCCTCTGCAGCCTGCAGTCGCTGGAGTGGCCGGTCGACGGCGCGTCCCTCGAAGGCTGGTGGGAGGGCCTGCCCTATCCCTTGTACGACATGCGTCCGCAGGGCTTCCTGGGGCGCATGTTCGCGCGGCGGTTTCACCGGGTGCTGGAGATCCCCGAAGATCCGCGTCGATGGAGCGACGACGATATCCTGACCATACTTACTCGGGAAGGATGGGACACCAGCGGCAACCTGATCCTCGGCGAATCCGCCTTGCAGCGCTGGCAGGAAGAACTGATGTCGCCCGAACCGGCGATTCCGGAAGACGAACACCTGGACGCCTACCTCACGCTGGCGCAGGCGGTTGCCGCACTCGGCATTGCCGGCGGCAGCGCCGGTGGCGAGTTCCCGAAATTCCCGGCCATCCGGAGCCTGGCGGGCGCAGCGACCGAACACGTCATCGTCAAGTTTTCCGGCGAGGTATTGCCGGGCGCGACGCAACGCTGGTCGGACCTGCTCGTGTGCGAGCATCTGGCGTCCACCCACATCGCGGCAATGCCCGGCGTGTCCGCTGCCCGCACCCGGCTCCTGCAGGGCCGGAACCGCAGCTTCCTCGAATCCGAGCGCTTCGACCGTGCCGGCCGGTTTGGCCGTACGCCGCTGGTCAGCCTCGAATCGCTTAACGGACATCTGCTTGGAACAGGCGGCGAAGACTGGCGCGCGCCTGTGCGCCGCCTCGTGCAGATGAAACTGCTCGACCAGGATGGACTGGACGCGGTACTGCGCATGTGGTGGTTCGGCAAGCTGATCGCCAACAGCGACATGCACATGGGGAACCTGAGTTTCGTCCCTGGCACGGGGAAGTTTCCCAAATTCCATGTAGCGCCCGCCTACGACATGCTGCCGATGGCATATGCGCCGCTGCCCGGGGGTGAGGTGCCTGCGGTTACGCCGCAGTTCGCAATGCCGGTGCCTGCGGAGCAGGACGCATGGCTTGATGCTTGTGCATGCGCGATTGCGTTGTGGGATGAGGCCGCGGCCGATGCGCGTATCAGCGCACCGTTCCGCGTACTGTGCGGCGAGAACGCCGCCTTGCTGGAGACAATCCGGAAGAAGGTGGTGCCGGCGTAGGGCCGGCACCTGCTGATATCAGCCGATCACTTGCCCGGCAGCTTGCCCTGCACGCCTTCGACGTAGAAATCCATCTTGTTCAGCGCGTCGTCATTCAGGGCGCCCTTGTCGAGGCGGACCTTGCCTTCGTTGTCCTTGACCGGTGCGTCGAACGGGGTGATCTTGCCGGAGACGATATCCTTCTCGGCGGCGGCGACCAGCTTCTTCACGTCTTCGGGCACGCTGGCGTTGATCGATTCCAGCTTCACGAAGCCATCCTTGATGCCGCCCCAGACGCCGCTGGTCTTCCACTTGCCATCCACCACCGCTTGCGCCGACTTGGTGTAGTAGTCGCCCCAGTGGTGGGTCACGGCGGCGAGCTGTGCCTTCGGGCCGAACTTCTTCATATCGGAGTGGTAGCCGACCGCAAACTTGCCCTTCTCTTCCGCGGCCTGCACAGCGGCGTGGGAGTCGGTATGGTGGGTGACGATGTCGGCGCCCTGGCCCATCAGGGTGATGGCCGCATCGCGCTCCTTGCCCGGATCGAACCAGCTGTTGACCCAGATCACGCGCACTTCAGCCTTCGGGTTCACGCTGCGCATGCCGCGGGTGAAGGCGTTGATGCCTTGCAGGACTTCCGGGATCGGGAACGCGCCGACGTAACCGGCAACATTCGACTTGGTCATCTTGCCCGCGAGGACGCCGGCGAGGTAGCGGGCTTCATAGAAACGCGCGTTGGCGGTGGCGACGTTCGGCGCGGTCTTGTAGCCGGTGAGGTGAACGAACTTCACGTCCGGGAATTGCTTGGCCACCTTCAGCGTCGGGTTCATGTAGCCGAACGAGGTCGTGAAGATCAGCTTGTTGCCTTGCTGCGCGAGATCGCGGATCACGCGTTCGGCGTCGGCGCCTTCCGGCACGCTTTCGACGAAGCGCGTCTTGACCTTGTTGCCGAGGGCCTGCTCCATCTGCTTGCGGCCCAGGTCGTGCTGGTAGGTCCAGCCGGCTTCACCGATGGGGCTGACATAGACGAAACCCACGTTGAGCGGCGCAGGGTCCGCGGCAAATGCCATTGCGGGCAGTACGGCAATCGCGGCCAGGGCGCCGCGGATGAAGCTTTTCGACATGGTATTCCTCTACAGTTGACTCCCACTGGTTGATCAATGGACCCGAATCGCGCCGAGTGGGAACAACAGCGGGATTGTCCGGACGACGGATCGCCGTGCGTCGATGTCCAAATTGCTTCGGGCGGCAATATATCACCAACCAAGCCTCATTGCGGGTGAAAATTCTTCCCCAACGAAGCCGGCATGTTCAGCTTGATCCAGTTTGCATTGGTGGAGATCAGCACCAGCACCACGATGGTGGCGAGGTAGGGCATCATCGACAGCCACTGCGAGGCGATGGATACGCCCAGCCCCTGCGCGTGGAAAGTCATCATGGTCACGCCGCCGAACAGGTAGGCGCCGACCAGCACCCGCGCCGGACGCCAGGTGGCAAAGGTGGTGAGCGCCAGCGCGATCCAGCCGCGTCCCGCCACCATGCCTTCGACCCACATCGGCGTGTACACCAGCGACATGAATGCCCCCGCGAGTCCGCAGCAGGCGCCGCCGAACAGCAGGGCCGCCAGCCGGATCAGGCGCACGTTGTAGCCGAGCGCGTGGGCCGACGACGGCGACTCGCCCACCGCGCGCAGCACGAGGCCGGAACGGCTGCGATAGAGGAACCAGACGATGCCGGCAACCAGCAGCAGCGACAGGTAGACCATCGGATGCTGGCGGAACAGCGCGGTGCCGAGGAAGGGAATGTCGGCCAGGTAGGGAATCGCGAACTTCGGGTTTTCCAGGCTGTGACCCACATAGCTGATGCCAATGTAGGCCGACGCGCCGCCGCCGAACAGCGACAGCGCTAGCCCGGTCGCATACTGGTTGGTGCCCAGCCACACCGTCAGCAGCGCAAAGAAGCCGGCCAGCAGCATGCCTGCGCAGGCGGCGGTCACGAAGCCGAGCGCAACGCTTTCGGTATGCACCGCGGTGGCAAAGCCGACGATGGCGGCGACCAGCATCATGCCCTCCGCCCCCAGGTTCACGACCCCGGATTTTTCATTGATCAGCAAACCGAGCGCGGCCAGCATCAGCGGGGTGCCGGCATTGATCGAGGCGGCGACCTGTGGCGCAAAGGATTCCATTATTTTCTCCAGCTCAGTTTGTAGTGGATCAGCACGTCGCAGGCCAGCAGCGAGAACAGCAGAATGCCCTGGAACACGCCGGTGATGGAGTTCGGCATGCCCAGGCGCGACTGCGACAGCTCGCCGCCGATATAGAACAGCGCCATGATGAAGCTCGAGAACAGCACGCCGACCGGATGCAGGCGGCCGACGTAGGCCACGATGATGGCGGCGAAACCGTAGCCGGGCGATACCGAGGGCGTGAGCTGGCCGATCGGGCCGAGCACTTCGGCGGTGCCTGCCATGCCGGCCAGCGCGCCGCACAGCAGCATCGAGGTCCACAAGGCCTTGCGCGAGGAAAAGCCGGCGTAGCGCGCGGCCGCGGGCGCCATGCCGCCCACCTGCAGGCGGTAGCCGGCGAAGCTGCGCGACAGGAACACCCAGCCGAGCGCGGAGGCGGCGACCGCCATCGCAAAGCCGGCATGCAGGCGCGTGCCCTCGATGATGTTCGGCAGCAGATAACCGTCGGACAGCATGCGCGACTGCGGGAAATTGAAACCTTCGGGATCGCGCAGCGGGCCGTGCACCACATAGCTGAGCAACAGCTGCGCCACATAGACCAGCATCAGCGACACCAGGATTTCACTGGCATTGAAACGGTCGCGCAGGAAGGCGGTGATCGCCGCCCACGCCATGCCGCCCGCCATGCCGGCCAGCAGCACGAGCGCGATCATCATGGCGCCGCCGCCTTCGCCCTGGTCGAAGTACAGGCCGACGGCGCCGCCGGTCATCGCACCTACCACGAGCTGTCCTTCGGCGCCGATATTGAACACGTTGGCGCGGAAGCAGACAGCCAGGCCGACGGCGATCAGCAGCAGCGGCGCCACCTTCACGCCCACTTCCGCCCATCCCTGCAAGTCCCGGATCGGTTCGATGAAGAACACCGCAAGTCCGGTCAGCGGATTCTTGCCCAGCGCGAGGAACAGGATCGCGCCGCACAGCACCGTCAGCAGCACGGCGAACACCGGTGACAGCCACGACATCAGCGCGGACGGGCTGGGCCGCTTTTCCATCTTAAGCATTGGCCACCTCCTGCGGCGCCGGTTGTTTTTCATCCCACAGTCCGCTCATCCACTGGCCGATCAAGTCCACCGTGGCCTGCGAGCGCTTGATCGAGGGCGACAGTCTGCCCTTGGCCATCACGACGAGGCGGTCGGAAATTTCAAAGAGTTCGTCGAGTTCTTCGGACACCACCAGCAGCGCGCAGCCGGCATCGCGCAGGGCCACCAGCTCGGCGCGGATCTGCGCCGCGGCGCCCACGTCCACCCCCCAGGTAGGCTGGGCCACGATCAATACCTTCGGCTCGCGCATCACTTCGCGGCCGACGATGTACTTCTGCAGATTGCCGCCGGACAGACTGCCGGCCGTCGCATGCGGCCCCGGCGCCTTGACCTTGAAGCGCTTGATGATGGCGGCGGCGAGCTCGTGGATTGCAGCGAAGCGGATCAGGCCGTGGCGCACGCTGTGGCTGTCCTGGTGCGACAGCAGGATGTTGTGCGCCAGCGAGAGGTCGGGCACGGCGCCGCGCCCGAGGCGCTCTTCCGGCACGAAGCCCAGACCGCGCTTGCGGCGGCGGGCGGCGTTCATGCGGCCCACCGGCTCGCCGTTCAAAACGATGGCATCGGGCCGCGCGCGCAGGTCTTCACCCGACAGCGCGGCGAGCAGTTCCTGCTGGCCGTTGCCCGACACCCCGGCGATGCCGACGATCTCGCCGGCATGCAGATCGAGGTTGATGTCTGCCAGCTCGGTGCCGAAGGGATGGCTCCTGGGCAGGGACAGGTCGCGCAGCGAGAGCAGCTTCTCCCCCGGCAGGCGCTCGACGGCCTTGATCTCGGGCGGTTCGGCGCCGATCATCATGCGCGACAGGCTGGCCGCGGTTTCCTGCGTCGGGTCGCAGATGCCGGTCACTTTGCCGGCCCGCATCACGGTGCACTTGTGGCAGAGCGCGCGGATTTCATCGAGCTTGTGGCTGATGTAGAGGATGCTGCAGCCTTCCTTGGCCAGCTGCCGCAGCGTGCCGAACAGCTTGTCGACCGCCTGCGGCGTCAGCACGGAAGTCGGCTCGTCGAGGATCAGCAACTGCGGCTTGGCCAGCAGCGCGCGCACGATCTCCACACGCTGGCATTCGCCCACCGACAGCGTATGCACATGGCGCTCGGGTTCCAGCGGCAGGCCGTACTGGTGCGAGATGTCGCGGATGCGCTTGCTCAGCGCATGCAGGTCCGTATCCCTGGGCAGGCCGAGCGCGATGTTCTCGGTGACGGTGAGGGTATCGAACAGCGAGAAATGCTGGAACACCATGGCGATGCCGAGCTTGCGCGCCTCTGAGGGATTGGCGATGTTCACTTCGCGGCCGTTCCAGAACACCTGGCCGGCATCCGGCTTGACCGCGCCATAGATGATTTTCATCAGGGTCGACTTGCCGGCGCCGTTCTCGCCGAGGATCGAATGGATCTCGCCGGGAAGTACGTTCAAGTCGACGCCGTCGTTGGCGACCACGGAAGGATATTTCTTCGTGATCCTGCTCAGGGTTAGGCGGGTATCCATGTCTCACTCTTCAGGGAGTCACTACTGCATAAATCGTCGAAGGCGTTATGGTAGTGGCTCTATTGTGGATTTATTCTTGTTGTTGTCGAAAATTACAGGAAATAAATCACGCCACTATACCTTTGTCTGTATGAGCAATATAGATGCCAGGATATAGGTTTGTAGGACACACTCCGTATGCCCCCGGCGGGGTGACGGGGAGCGCAGTCTGCCATGCGGCGCCGGTTCCGGCAAGCATCTGCCCTCCCCATATTCGTCCTGCGGTATGCCGCCTATTCGGCATGACGTATCCGGCACCCTTTTTTCTATAGGACATTACAGTCCGGGGGATCCCCTTCAACCACGGACGATGGCAGCAGAACCGGTGAAAATCGGTTCTAATAAGCATCGCCGTTCCCAATCAAACCGTTCAGGAGAGACACGTTGAGCACCTTGGAGAACAGGCCGCAGCAAGCCGAGACAACAGTACCAACAGGAGAAAACAGCATGGGCTTTTTGGAGAGGTTCTTCAAGCTGAAGGAACAGGGCACGAATGTGCGCACGGAGCTGCTGGCCGGCGTGACCACCTTCCTGACGATGGCCTACATCATTTTCGTGAACCCCTCCATCCTCGGCGACGCCGGCATGCCCAAGGATGCCGTGTTCGTCGCCACCTGCGTGGCCGCCGCGCTGGGCACGCTGATCATGGGCCTGTATGCGAACTATCCGATCGCACTCGCGCCCGGCATGGGCCTGAACGCCTACTTCGCCTACACGGTGGTGCTCGGCATGGGTTACACCTGGCAGGCGGCGCTGGGCGCGGTCTGCATTTCGGGCATCCTGTTCCTGATCATCAGCGTGCTGCGCATCCGCGAGATGATCGTCAACGGCATTCCGCGCTCGATACGCATCGCCATCACCGCCGGCATCGGCCTCTTCCTCGGCATCATCGCGCTCAAGAACGCCGGCATCGTGGCCGCCAACCCCGCCACGTACATCACGCTGGGCAACCTGCACCAGACCCCGGCCGTGCTCGCCATCGTCGGCTTCTTCATGATCGTGGCGCTGGACCGCCTGCGCGTGAAGGGCGCGATCCTGATCGGCATCGTGGCTGTCACGATCCTGAGCTTCATCTTCGGCGGCAACAAGTTCACCGGCGTCTTTTCCGCCCCGCCGTCGATCGACCCGACGCTGTTCAAGCTCGACCTCTCCGCCGCGCTGTCGATCGGCATCCTGAACGTGGTGCTCGTGTTTTTCCTGGTCGAACTGTTCGACGCCACCGGCACCCTGATGGGCGTGGCCAGCCGCGCCGGCCTGCTGAAGGCCGGCAAGATGGAACGCCTGAACAAGGCGCTGATCGCCGACAGTACCGCCATCGTCGGCGGCGCCTTCCTCGGCACGTCCAGCACCACGGCTTACATCGAAAGTGCATCCGGCGTGCAGGCGGGCGGCCGCACCGGTCTCACCGCGATCGCGGTGGCGGTGCTGTTCCTGGCCTGCCTGTTCATCGCCCCGCTGGCCGGCGCCGTGCCGGCTTACGCCACCGCGCCGGCCCTGTTCTACGTGGCCTGCCTCATGCTGCGCGACCTGGCCGACGTGGACTGGGAGGATACGACCGAAAGCGTGCCTGCCGTCATTACCGCGCTGATGATGCCGTTCACCTTCTCGATCGCCAACGGCGTGGCCTTCGGCTTCATTTCCTTCGCCGGCCTGAAGCTGCTTACCGGCCGCGCGAAGGAGGTGCCGGTGATCGTCTGGATCATCGCGGCGATCTTCGTGTTCCGCTATATCTACCTCGGCGCCGAGTAAGCCCTTCCGCCAAACAAAAAAGTCCGGGATGTCCCGGACTTTTTTGCTTATGTGCCTCATCAATCAAAACGTGCCGAGCGCCTTTTCGAGGTTTGCGACCGTCCGCTCGATATTGTGCAGCTTGTCCAGCCCGAACAGGCCGACGCGGAAGGTCTTGAAATCCGCCGGCTCGTCGCACTGAAGCGGCACGCCGGCGGCGATCTGCAGGCCGGCCTGCGCGAATTTCTTGCCGGACTTCACCTCGTCGTCATCGGTGTAGCTGACGATCACGCCCGGGGCCTTGAAGCCTTCCGCCGCCACGCTGCGGATGCCCTTGCCCTCGAAGAGTTCCCGCACGCGCTTGCCCAGTTCCAGCTGCTCGGCCTTGACCTTGTCGAAGCCGTATTCGTCCATTTCCTTCATCACCTTGCGCAGCACGGCGAGGCCGTCGGTGGGCATGGTGGCGTGGTAGGCGAACGATCCGCCTTCGTAGGCTTCCATGATCTGCATCCACTTGCGCAGGTCGCAGGCGAAGCTGGTGCTGGTGGTGGCATCGATGCGCTCGCGCGCCAGCGGGCTGAGCATGACCAGGCCGCAGCACGGCGATGCGCTCCAGCCTTTCTGCGGCGCGCTGACGAGGATGTCCACGCCGACGGACGGCATGTCGACCCACACCGCGCCTGAGGCGATGCAGTCGAGCACGAACATGCCGCCGACCGCGTGCACCGCTTCGGCCACTTTGCGCATGTAATCGTCGGGCAGGATCATGCCGGACGCGGTTTCGACGTGCGGCGCGAACACGAGGTCGGGCCTGGTTTCGCGGATGGCGGCGACCACTTCCTCGACTGGTGCCGGCGCAAACGCGGCCTGGCTGCCCTGCTCCACGGGGCGAGCCTTCAACACCGTATGTGCGGCGGGGATATTGCCCATCTCCAGGATCTGGGACCAGCGGTAGCTGAACCAGCCGTTGCGGATCACCAGGCATTTCTTGCCGTTGGCGAACTGGCGGCACACCGCTTCCATGCCGAAGGTGCCGCTGCCGGGAACGACGATGGCGGAATGCGCGCCGTACACTTTCTTGAGCGTGGCGGAAACGTCGCGCATCACCCCCTGGAATTGCTGGGACATGTGGTTGATTGCACGATCGGTGTAGACGACCGAATATTCGAGAAGTCCGTCGGGATCGACGTGGGGTAACAAACCTGGCACTCGCGCCTCCATCGTTGTAAGAAGTTCCGGGCCCTTGCAATTGCCGCTGCGTAAGCCGCGCCTGCAAAACGTGCTGCTGTTCAGGCGATTCTACTGGAGCCGGCGGAAAAGGGCAGATAAGGGACAGATCCGCTATTGAACCAGAAAGTGCGGCGATGCACGAAGACCGCGGAAGAAAGCACCGGAATAGCGCAAGTCCGTACCGCGGCAGTACACTTGTCCGACACAAATACGACGGGAAAGCAGTGGAATGAACGAGTATCGAGACGCAAGCGCCGCACCCGGCGGCAGCCTGGCGCACTGGATGCGCGAGGGCGCGCGCGCCGCCTTCTTCCTGCGACCGCGATGGAAAGGCCTGCTTCCCACGCCGGCCATGGTCGCGCTGCTGGTGCTGTGCGGCATCCTGCTCAACATGGCGTTCGAACGCCTGTATGTCACCGGCGCGGCGGTCTTCGACTGGCGCGCCGTCGCCAGCGGCTGGCTGCCGACCCTGGCCGCCATCTGGGTCTGTTACATGATGCGCGGCCCGCAGCGCGGCACCGCCAGCCTCGTCTGCATGGTACTGGCGCAGTCGGTGTGCATCTCGCTGCTTACCGGCGCCGTGTATGCGCTGATGATCCACGCGCAGCTTTTCAACGCCCGCGCGCTCGGCACCGCCGGAATGTGGGGCCTGTTGCTGGCGCCGGGGGCGTGGAATATCCTGGCCCAGCTTGCGCTGCTGTGGCGCGAGGGAAACCGGAGGCCGCTGCCGCTGGCCGCACTGAGCCTGGCCGCCGCGGTCGCCCTGCACTACGCCGCACAGCCGCCCAGCTTCTGGCTGCCAGGCGACGATGAGCTGCAGGACCAGCGCAGGCAACTGAGCCTGACGCAGGAGCTGATGGAAGCGCAGCCGCAACTGCTGGCGCAACGCCTGAAGGAAATCCGCAAGCAGCGCCCGGGTACGATCGACGTCTACGCGATCACCTTCGCTCCGTATTCCGACGAGGACGTATTCCGCCGCGAAAGCGCGATGGTGGCCGAGGTCATGGCGCAGCGCTTCGGCGCGGAAGGCAAGAACCTGCAGCTGGTCAACCATGTGCAGACCCTCCAGCAGTGGCCGTGGGCCACGCCGCGCAACCTGCAGCGCGCGATCCAGCGCGTGGCGGAGCTCATGGACCGCAACGAAGACATCCTCTTCCTGCACCTGACTTCGCACGGCGCGCGCGACGGCCAGCTGGCGGCGGAATTCTGGCCGATGACGGTGGCCCCGGTCCGTCCCGCGGACCTGAAAGCCTGGCTGGACGAGGCCGGCATCCGCTACCGCGTGATCTCGATTTCCGCCTGTTACTCGGGAAGCTGGATCCCCGTGCTGGCGGGAGACGGCACGCTGGTGATGACTGCCGCCGACGCGGAGCACACCTCCTACGGCTGCGGCCGCGGCTCGGAACTGACCTTCTTCGGGCGCGCGATGTTCCACGAACAGTTGCGCAGCCGCACGCACTCCTTCGAGGCCGCGCACGCCGCTGCGCGGGACATCATCCGGCAGCGGGAAGAGGAAGCGGGCAAGGACGACGGTTACTCGAATCCGCAGATCAGCGCCGGACCCGCGATCAAGCCGCGTCTTGCCCGGCTGGAAGAACAGCTGAAGGCTCAGCTGCCGCGATAGGTGGAGTATGACCAGGGGGAAACGACCAGCGGTACATGGTAGTTCTGCGCCGGATCGGCGATGCCGAAAGCGATGATCACGCGGTCGATGAAGCGCGGTTCGGGCAGTTTGACGCCCTGGGCGGCGAAGTAGTCGCCGGCGCCGAACACCAGCTCGTACTGGCCGGGACGCATTGTGTCTCCGTGCAGCAGGGGTGCGTCGCAGCGGCCGTCGGCGTTGGTCACGGTGCTGCACAGGAGCGTTCTTTGCGTTGCCTCAACCGCGTACAGTTCGACCTCTACGCCGGCGCCCGGTTTGCCTTGTGTGACGTCCAGTACGTGCGTGCTCAGCTTTCCCATTGCTTTCTCCGGTGGAATTGATGGGGGAATGATATATCGGGGGATGATGCTGCTTATTCAAACTATCGTATAGGTGGCATGTGGGCGGGTGGATAAGGCGGCGCCATCCCTGCAGATTCCCCGTCGTCCCGGCGAATGCCGGGACCCAGTGGCGTTCGTGCGTCCGAAGAAAGACACTGGATCCCGGCCTTCGCCGGGATGACGGGGTAAGTGAGTGGATGCGATGCAACCGTTTGCGCCCGCATGCGCGCCCCTCTACAGGCTTTGCGGGCGGCTGCATACGCCCGCGACATCTCCACCCCTCCCCCGTCGTCCCGTCGAAGGCCGGGACCCCGTGGCGTTTGTGCATCCGAAGAAAGACACTGGATCCCGGCCTTCGCCGGGATGACGGGGTAAGTGAATGGAGGCGATGCAACGTTTGCGCCCGCATGCGCGCGCCTCTACTGGCTATGCGGGCGGCTGCATACGCCCGTGGCATCTCCGCCCCACCCCCGTCGTCCCGGCGAAGGCCGGGACCCCGTGGCGTTTGTGCGTCCGAAGAAAGACACTGGATCCGTGGCCTTCGCCGGGATGACGGGGTAAGTGAATGGAGGCGATGCAACGTTTGCGCCCGCATGCGCGCGCCTCTACTGGCTATGCGGGCGGCTGCATACGCCCGCGACATCTCCGCCCCTCCCCCGTCGTCCCGGCGAAGGCCGGGACCCAGTGGCGTTTGCGCATCCGAAGAAAGACACTGGAACCGCCCTTATATGCCACCCTGTATACCCACTATTGCACCCGTCATCTGACGCCCTAGCCCGCATCTTGCATGATGAAATTTTCAACGATCCTGCCGCCGCCCGATGTTTCCCCTATTGCACATCGAGGATACCCTGCATCATGTTCCGGATATAGCCCGGCGGCGCCCCGGTGCTAATCTAGCGCCACAACAATCCATGGTAGAGAAAGCATGACCCAGCCCATTCGTTTCATTTATCGCGGTGAAGTTCAGACGGTCACGGATGCGTCTCCCACCAGGACCATCCTGCAGCACGTGCGCGAAGACCAGCGCTGCACCGGCACCAAGGAAGGCTGCGCCGAAGGCGATTGCGGCGCCTGCACTGTGGTCATCGGCGAACTGAAGGGTAATACCGTCGCGTTGAAGGCGGTGAATTCCTGCATCCAGTTCGTTCCCACCCTGGATGGCAAGGCACTGTTCACCGTGGAGGACCTGAAGCAGCCGGACGGCGCGCTGCATCCGGTGCAGCAGGCCATGGTCGAGTGCCACGGCTCGCAGTGCGGCTTCTGCACGCCGGGCTTCGTGATGTCGCTGTGGGGCCTGTACCTGAAGCAGGAAGGCAAGTCCTGCCATCCGGAGCGCAAGGAAATCGACGATACCTTGTCCGGCAATCTCTGCCGCTGCACCGGCTACCGCCCGATCATCGACGCCGCGCACCGCATGCTCGACCTGCCGCAGGTGAAGTTCGACCGCGACACCCTCAAGGGCGCGCTGCAGACGATACAGCGCCAGGACATGCTGACTTATACCTTCGAGGGCCAGGCCTTCCACATCCCGCGCACACTGGAGCAGCTGGTGCAAATCCGCGCCGAGAAGCCGGCGGCCACCATCCTGTCCGGTTCGACCGACGTCGGCCTGTGGGTCACCAAGCAGATGCGCGAGCTCGGCGACATCATCTACATCAACGAAGTCGCCGAACTCCAGCGGCTGGTGGAAGACGGTGGCATGCTGGAAATCGGCGCCGCCGTCACGCTGGAGGATGCGTACACTGCCGTGTGCAAACACTACCCGCAGGAATTGTCCGAATTGCGGCAGCGCTTCGCTTCCCTGCCGGTGCGCAATGCCGGCACGCTCGGCGGCAACGTTGCCAACGGGTCGCCCATCGGCGATTCGGCACCCTGGCTGATTGCCCTCGGCAGCGAGATCGTCCTGCGCGGCAAGGAGGGCCGGCGCGTGCTGCCGCTGGAAGCCTTCTACCTCGACTACCAGAAGAAAGACCTGCGCCCGGGCGAATTTGTCGACGCCGTGCGCGTGCCGCTGCCGCAGCCGGACCTGCGTTTCCGCACCTACAAGCTCTCCAAGCGCTTCGACCAGGACATCTCCGCCGTCTGCGCCGCGTTCGCCCTCACGCTCGACGGCAGTACGGTGCGCGATGCGCGCATCGCTTTCGGCGGCATGGCCGCCATCTCGCGCCGCGCGCCGAAGGCGGAGACGGCACTCAAGGGCCGCGAGTGGAATGAAGCGGCCCTCAACGAGGCGATGAAGGCGCTGGCGGAGGATTACACCCCGCTCACCGACATGCGCGCCAGCAGCGCCTACCGCATGAAGGCCGCGCAAAACCTGCTGCGCCGCTTCTGGTTGGAAACCCGTCCCGATGCTCCGCTGCCTGCGCACGCGCTCAATGCCTTCGCCAGCGCATAAGGGGTGACACGATCATGAACAAGACCACCGAATCCTTCCTGCAACAGAAAACCGCGGACTGGGCGGAAGTGGGTGTGCCGCGCCCGCATGAATCCGCCGTCCTGCACGTGATGGGCGAAGCGACCTACACCGACGACATTCCCGAGCTGCACGGCACCCTGCATGCCGCGCTCGGACTGTCGCAGAAGGCGCATGCGCGCGTCAGGGGTATCGACTTGTCCGCGGTGAAGCAGTCGCGCGGCGTAGCCGCCGTCTACACCGCGCAGGACATCCCCGGCACCAACGATTGCGGCCCCATCATCCACGACGATCCCATCCTGGCCGACGGGCTGGTCGAGTATGTCGGCCAGCCGATCTTCCTGGTGGTCGCGGACACGCATGACAATGCGCGCCGCGCGGCGCGGCTGGCCAAGGTCGATTACGAAGAACTGCCCGCCATCCTCACGCCGCAGGAAGCGAAGAAGGCGCAATCCTACGTGCTGCCGCCGATGCGCCTGCAGCGCGGCGATTTCCGCAGGGCCTTCGAACAGGCGCCGCACCGCGTCAGGGGCGAGCTCTACGTCGGCGGACAGGAACAGTTCTACCTCGAAGGCCAGATTTCGTATGCGGTGCCGAAGGAAGACCGCGGCATGCACGTGTACTGCTCGACGCAGCATCCGTCCGAGATGCAGCATGTGGTCGCGCATGCGCTCGGCCTGCACTCGCACCACGTGGTCGTCGAATGCCGGCGCATGGGCGGCGGGTTCGGCGGCAAGGAATCGCAGTCCGCATTGTGGGCCGCCGCCGCTTCCATCGCCGCGGCGAAGCTGAACCGCCCGGTCAAGCTGCGTGCCGATCGCGACGACGACATGATGGTCACCGGCAAGCGCCACGATTTTCACTACGAATACGAAGTCGGCTACGACGGCGACGGCCGCATCCTCGCCGCGAAGGTGGAGATGGTGTCGCGCGCCGGCTACTCGGCCGACCTGTCCGGCCCGGTCGCCACCCGCGCCGTCTGCCACTTCGACAATACCTATTACCTGTCGGACGTCGACATCCTCGCGCTCTGCGGCAAGACCAACACCCAGTCCAATACCGCCTTCCGCGGCTTCGGCGGGCCGCAGGGGGCGATCGCGATCGAGACCATCATCGACGAGATCGCGCGCAATCTCGGCAAGGATGCGCTCGACGTGCGCAAGCTGAACTTCTACGGCCGCAACGACGAGGAAGGCCGCAATGTCACGCAATACGGCCAGAAGGTGACCGACAACGTCATCCACGAACTGGTCGCAGAACTCGAAGCCAACAGCGACTACCGGCAGCGCCGCGAAGCGGTGCGCGCCTTCAATGCCACGAGTCCGGTGCTCAAGAAAGGCATCGCGCTGACGCCGGTGAAGTTCGGGATCGCCTTCAACCTCACCCACCTGAACCAGGCGGGTGCGCTGGTGCATGTGTATGTCGACGGCTCGGTGCTGGTCAATCACGGCGGTACGGAAATGGGGCAGGGCGTCAACACCAAGGTGGCGCAGGTGGTCGCGCATGAACTCGGGCTCGACCTGTTGCAGGTGCGCGTGTCGGCCACCGACACCAGCAAGGTGGCAAACACCTCCGCCACCGCGGCATCCACCGGTGCCGACCTGAACGGCAAGGCCGCGCAGGATGCCGCGCGCCAGATCCGCGAGCGCCTGACCGCCTTCGCGGCGCAAGCCTGGAAGGCGGATCCGGGCGACATCCGATTTGCAGGCAATCACATCCATGTGGCCGGCACCGCGCATCCCTTCAACGAGGTGGTGCGCAAGGCCTACAACGCCCGCGTCCAGCTCTGGTCGGACGGCTTCTACGCCACGCCCGGCCTGCACTGGGATGCGGCGACGATGACCGGCAATCCCTTCTTCTACTTCGCCTACGGCGCGGCCGTCTCGGAAGTCGTGGTCGACACGCTGACCGGGGAATGGAAACTGCTGCGCGCCGATGCGTTGTACGACGCCGGCAATTCGCTCAACCCGGCGATCGACATCGGCCAGGTGGAAGGCGGCTTCATCCAGGGCATGGGCTGGCTGACCACGGAAGAGCTGTGGTGGAACCAGGCGGGCAAGTTGATGACGCATGCGCCGTCGACCTACAAGATCCCCGGCATCTCGGACTGCCCGCGCGACTTCCGCGTGAAGCTGTTCAAGAACCGCAATGTGTCCGACAGCATCCACCGCTCCAAGGCTGTCGGCGAGCCGCCGCTGCTGCTGCCGTTCTCGGTGTTCTTCGCGATCCGTGATGCGGTGGCGAGCGTGGGCGATTACAAGGTGAATCCGCCGCTCAACGCGCCGGCCACCAGCGAAGCGATCCTCAATGCAGTGGACGCGGTGCGTGTGGCATGAACTGGCTTGCGGCAATCCAGCTCCTCGCCGCCCGTGAAGAACCGGCGGTGCTGGTCACGGTGGCGTCCGTCGAGGGCTCCGCGCCGCGCGAACCGGGTGCGAAGATGCTGGTCACGCGCGACAGCCAGTTCGACACCATCGGCGGCGGGCACATGGAAATGCGTGCCTGCGAGCTGGCACGCGACATGCTGGAGATGTCCTCCGCATTACCGGCATCGAAACGCCGCCTCGCGCGCTTCCCGCTTGGTCCCAGCTTGGGGCAGTGCTGCGGGGGCGTTGTGCACCTTGCCTTCGAGCGCGTTGACCATGCTTGCTACGAAGGCCTCAACGAGCGTTGGACGCGCCGGGAGGATAGCTGGCGTGTCGTTGCACTTGACGACGGATCCGTGCCTGTCCTCCTTGTTACGCCGGATGAGACCCTGCCAGGATCGCTCCCCGGTATCGACCGTGAGCGCGGCTGCCATGTCGCTAAAGACGCCGAAGGCCGCCGATGGCTGGTCGATCCCTGCCTCGCCTGGCGTTCGCACCTGGTGCTGTTCGGCGCGGGGCATGTGGGAGCCGCGATCGTGCGTGCGCTTGCCGACCTCCCCTGCCACGTTACCTGGGTGGACGAGCGCGAGGACATGTTCCCGGCGGACGTGCCTGCCAATGTGGCGATCGAAGCGACCGATATACCGGAGGCGGTGGTTGATTCGGTTCCGTCCGGCGCCAGCTACCTCGTGATGACGCACAGCCACGCGCTCGACCAGCAGCTGTGCGAGGCCATCCTGCGCCGCAGGGATCGTGGCTGGTTCGGCCTCATCGGCTCGAAGACCAAGCGCATGCAGTTCGAGCACCGGTTGCGCGAGCGCGGCATCGCAGCGGAAGAACTGGAAACGATGATCTGCCCCGTCGGCATCCCCGGCATCAGCGGCAAGGCGCCGGCGGTGATCGCTGCGTCGGTGTGTGCGCAGTTGTTGCAGGTGTGGGAGGAACAGGCTGAGCGGTGGGTTTCGCTGCGCTCTACCCACCCTACCGTCCTCTATAAAGAATCGTAAAGAACAGCCACCCATAAAGAACCGTAGCGTGGGTAGAGCGAAGCGAAACCCACCAAGCGCCCAAAGAAGAATCCGCCCGTATCCGAAAACATCAAATGAGCATGAACCCCGCATCCCCCCGCTGCCACGCCTACCGCGCCGGCATCCTGCACTTCACCGCCGACCCCGCCTTCGACGACAAGTCCTATGCCTGGCATGAAGACGGCCTGCTGATCGTCGAGGATGGCCGCGTGAAGGCCGCCGGCGATTACGCGCAACTGCACAAGACCCTGCCGCAGGACGCGACGCTGCACGACTATCGCGGCAAGCTGATCATGCCCGGTTTCATCGACACCCACATCCACTACCCGCAGACCGATATGATCGCCTGCCCGGCCCCGGGCCTGCTGCCCTGGCTGGAAACCTATACCTTCCCCAACGAGCGCAAGTTCGACGATCCCGAACACGCGCAGGAAGTGGCGCGCTTCTTCCTCGACGAACTCCTGCGCTGCGGCACCACGACGGCGATGGTCTACTGCACCGTGCATCCGGAATCGGTAAACGCCTTTTTCCGCGAGAGCCACAGGCGCAATCTGCGCATGGTGGCGGGCAAGGTCCTGATGGACCGCCACTGCCCGGAATTCCTGCGCGATACCGCCGAGGGCGGCGTGCGCCAGAGCGAGGAACTGATCAAGTCCTGGCACAATCACGGCCGCCAGCTGTACGCGATCACGCCGCGCTTCGCGCCGACCTCGACCGAGGCGCAGCTGCAGCTGGCCGGTGAGCTGGCGCGCGCCTATCCCGACACCTTCCTGCAGACCCACGTAGCCGAGAACACCGACGAAGTCGCATGGGTGAAATCGCTGTTCCCGAACTCGCGCAGCTACCTGGACGTGTACGACAGCTACGGCATGATGCGCCCGCGCGCCATGTATGCGCACTGCATCTGGCTGGACGACCATGACCGCGCCCGCATGCGCGAGACGCAGTCGGCGGCCTCGGTCTGCCCCACATCCAACCTCTTCCTCGGGAGCGGCCTGTTCGACTTCCAGCGCGCCGACGCGGCACGCGTGCCGGTGGCACTGGCGACCGATGTCGGCGGCGGCACTTCCTTCTCCATGCTGCAGACCATGAACGAGGTGTACAAGGTGGCGCGCATGGGCGGCACCTACCTGCCGGCGCTGCGCATGTTCTACATGAGCACCCTGGGCGGCGCGCGGGCAATGCAGCTCGAAGGCACGATCGGCAATTTCGCGCCGGGCGTGGAAGCCGATTTTGTTGTTTTGGATCCACAGGCCACGCCGCTGCTCGCCCGCCGCACGGCACGCTCCGAAAACCTGGAAGAGCTGCTGTTTGCGCTGGCCCTGCTCGGCGACGATCGCAGTGTGGCTGCGACCTACAGCGGGGGGAACCGGGTCCACGCAAGAGGCGCGGAGCAAGTCATGACCCCATGACAGTTTGACAAAAAAAATTTGACCTCAGTCAAGTTCTCCAGCTTCACCTCAATTTCTCTTACGCAACTGCAAAAAGGATAAGTAGAATGGCTGCCGATTTCGAAGTCGGTGCTGAACGTGTATCGCGGATGCGTAAGTCTTACCGTCCGGGGAGGCCCGGCTTCTTCAACTGCATCGCAACAGGAGACCTCATGCAACAAGCAAGCCTGAAACTGAAACAAACGCTGCTCGCCGCGGCACTTTGCGCCGCCACCGCCGCACCGGCCTTGGCCCAGACCAATGTGACCGTGATGGGCCTGGTGGACACCTACGCAGGTTCCATGCGCATGGCCGGCGACGCGCGTTCGGTCAAAGCCGTCAACAGCGGCGGCCTGACCACGTCCTGGATCGGTTTCAAGGGCTCCGAAGACCTCGGCGGCGGCCTGAAGGCGAACTTCCTGCTGACGAGCTTCTTCCAGGCAGACACCGGCGTGCAGGGCCGCTTCCCCGGCGACACCATGTGGTCGCGCGATGCCGTGGTGGGCCTGTCCGGCGGTTTCGGCTCGCTGTCCTTCGGCCGCGAACTGGCGCCGCACTTCCTGCCGACCATCCTGTTCAACCCGTTCGGCGATTCCTATACCTTCGCCCCGCTGATCCTGCACGCAGACGTACCGCTGTTCAATGCATCGGGCTGGTCCAACTCGGTCGCGGGCGATACCGGCTGGAGCAACTCCATCCGCTACACCACGCCGGACTTCGGCGGCCTGAAGGCCAACCTGCACTACCAGTTCGGCGAGCAGGCAGGCAATACCGGCGTCAACAACATCGGTGCCAATGCGCTGTACTTCAACGGCCCGCTCGCGCTGACCGCGTTCTACCACACCGTGGAAGTGAACAACCCGACGCATACCCCGGGCTCGTCCGTCGGCTTCGGCGCCGCACGCCAGAAGGCATGGATGCTGGGCGGCAGCTATGACCTGAAGGCAGCGAAGCTGTTCGCGACCTACGGCCAGACCTCGCACAACGTCGACCTCGACGACAAGACCCTGTCGCTGGGCGCCACCGTGCCGCTGGGCGGCGGCAAGATCCTCGCCGCATGGGCGCAGACCGATCGCGAAGGCGCAGTCGTCGGCGCCGACCAGAAGCGCAAGACCGCTTCGCTGGGCTACGACTACGACCTGTCCAAGCGCACCGATGTCTATGCGATCTACATGAACGACCGCATCACCAACCAGAACAGCGGCAACAGCTTCGGCGTCGGCATCCGTCACCGCTTCTAAAACAGAATCAGGCAAGGGCGGCAGCCCGAACCTGACTGCCGGGCCGGCCACAAGCCCGCACGGCATGAAACGCAAACCCGGCTCACCGCCGGGTTTTTCTTTTGCGTGTCCGGATCATGCGGGTTTCGCCACCATCAGGTAAAACACCATCACGAAGGCAAAGAATGCCGGGACGCCCAGCGCCACCCAGGTCCAGAAGTAGCGCCAGTAGGTCATGGAAAGCGGCGCATTCCGCTCAACCGCCTCGCGCGCCAGCGCGCGCATGCGGATCTGGAGCCAGACCACCGGCAGCCAGCACGCCAGCGCCAGCGCGTAGAGGATGACGGACCAGCGTATCCAGGTGCTCGACACCGGAAAGCCGGCCAGCCGGATCAGATAGAAACCGGTGAGCGGCTGCAGGATGGCGGTGGTGGTGGTGAACAGCCAGTCGGCCAGTACCACGGTGCGGGTGACGACGGCGATGGCGCGCACGTCGCGGCTGATGGAGGCGAACAACAGGTAGAACGCCGAACCGATACCGGTGCCGAAGAGGAAGGTCGACGACAGGATGTGCAGCCACTTCACGATGACGTAGTCCATCAGCGCCTCTCCATCTCCAGGAGCAACCAGATCGCGGCCAGCATCGGCAGGTTCTTCAGCAGCGGCCCGTAAGGATGCAGCCAGAACTCCGGCAGCCGCCAGCTGATGATCGCGGTATAGAACACGATCACGGCGATCTGTCCCAGCCATAGCCAGTGCCGCCGCTTGAGCAGCAGCGTGGCGATGCCGAACACCAGATCCAGCAGCGCCGCGCCGTAGAGCATCACAGGCGCCAGCATCCCGGTAATGCCGACACGCGCGAGCAACGCGTAGCTTTCCGCTACCGGATACAGCCCGAAGGAAACGATGCCGGTCACGATCCACACGAGCGCGATCGACACGCGCAGCATGGGCAGCAGCCAGTTGAGCTGGGCCGCCTGCCGGACGGCAGGTGCATCGGCGGCGGGAATGAATTCCGCAGGGCTGCGCGGCGTCCGGCCAAGCAGCCGGGTGATGGCATCCGGACTGGCAGTGTTGCCGCGCTCCAGCATCTCCAGCGTCTCCGTGTCGAGAATGCTGCCCGGCAAGGACTGTGCGATTCTCGCGCCCAGGCGGAACAAGGGCATGGGCGCCGCCAGGAAAAATGGCTTGCCGAGTCCCATTGACTGCCGCAGGCCGGCAAGAAAGGCACGGAACGTAGTGGGCGCCGGGCCGACCAGCGCCACGCGTTCGCCGCTGGCCGGAGGACGTGCAAGCAAGGCCATGACAGCGGCCGTCACATCGACGACGTGCACCGGCTGAATTTGCTGCTCGCCGCCGCCCGGCAATGCGGCAAGGGGCAGGCTGGCAAGCGTGGTGAACAGCCGCGCACTCGCCCCGTTTGGGCCGTAGACCAGCGAAGGCTGCACAATGACCGAGTGGACCGGCAGGCCGGCCAGAAAATCGTCCGCGCGCTTCTTGCTCAGGTGGTAGCGGCTGCTCGCCTGCGCATCCGCGCCGAGGGCGGACACTTGCAGCACCAGCCGCACGCCGCTGCGCGCGCAGGCGGCGAACAGGGCGCACGGCGCACGTTCGTGGATCAGCTCGAAGGTCTGGGCGCCGCTCTCGCGGATGATGCCGACGGCATTGATCACCGCATCCACGCCCGCCAGCCGCGGCAGCCAGGTTTCGGGGTCGACGTCGCGGGTGAAGTCCGCGGCCACGTAGCGGAAACGCGGATCACCGTCCTTGCCCGGTCTGCGCGTCGCGCACACCACGACGTGCCCGGCGCTCGCGAGTGCCTCGGCGACGTGTCGACCGATGAATCCGCTTGCGCCTGTCAGCAGCACGACCAAGTTCGTTTCCTTTTCCTTTTCGGGAACCGCCCGCGCGATTCGGCATCACAAAATGACAACGTTACGACCCGTTATCAGTGCGGCAAGTTCATTCGCCGCCAACTTGCATGGAGGAAGCATGAAAACCTGGCCGCAAGCCTTGCGCGACGGTGCCGTGTCCGGCAGCGTCGCAAGCATCCTGTCCACCGCGGTACTCGGCATACGCGGGCAGCAGGAAACCGGAACGCCTTTTGCGCCGACCAATGCAGTGAGCCACTGGTTCTATGGCGACCGCGCCGCGCGGCATGACGAACCGAGCGCGCGCTACACCGCGGTCGGTTACGCCATCCATCACGCCTCGGCCACCTTGTGGGCCGTGCTGTACGAAAAATGGTTCGGCGAGCGAGCGGAACGCCGCGAGCTCCTGCCGGCCGTCGCCGGCGGGGCGGCGGTGGCGGCGCTGGCCTGCTTCGTGGATTACAAGATGACGCCGGAGCGCTTGCAGCCGGGTTTCGAGAAGCGGCTTTCCACGCCCTCGCTGTTCATGGTCTATGCCTCCTTCGGCGCGGCACTGGTGCTGCGCGGCCTTGCTGCGTCGGGCAAGGGCCGCCGCTGAAGAAACACAATCCGCTTCGGTGGCCGGATGTACACTGGACTTTCCGGCACACGCGCAGAAGGGAAAGCGATCATGGGCAAAGGGCGTGCAAAACCGCGTAGCGGAATCAGCCGGCGCGAGGCGCTGCTGTTGCTGGGCGCTTCCATGCTCGCGGGGACTGCATCGGGGCAGACTCCGAGACCGACGTGCGTGGTGACGCCCGAACAGACCGAAGGCCCCTACTTTTCCGACTTCATGCTGAACCGGTCGGACATTCGCAGCGACCCGGCGGACGGCAGCGCGAAGCCAGGCGTTCCGCTCGTCCTGAGCCTGCGCGTCCATGCGGTCGACGGCGGACGTTGCACGCCCTTGCCGGGCGCGATCGTCGACATCTGGCATTGCGACGCGGCAGGCGTCTACTCGGATGCCGTCGACTCGTCCTTCGACACGCGCGGCAAGAAGTTCCTGCGCGGATATCAAGTGACCGATGCGGACGGCAGTGTCCGCTTTACGACCATCTACCCCGGCTGGTATCCCGGCAGGGCAACGCACGTGCACTTCAAGGTGCGCACCAAGGCACGCTCGGGGCGGGACGCGGAATTCACCTCGCAGCTGTATTTTCCCGATGCACTCAACGAGCGGGTACATGCCGCCGCGCCCTATGCGCGGGCGGGACGGGACAGAATGAAAAACGAAGGCGACGGCCTGTACCGCCGCGGCGGCCGCATGTTGATGCTCGCGCCGGAGAGCACGGCCGATGGCGGCTATGCGGCGCGCTTCGACATCGGCATTGCCGTGGTGTAAAAATCAGACGAAGCGCCCGATCTTCTTTTCCACCGCCGCGCGCACCGAGCCGCTCGTGACGAAGGATTGCGCCGCGCGGATATCGTCATGGAACCAGCGGTCGCCTTCCAGGCAGGCCGGAATCTGGCGCCGCACTTCCTCGTACGCCGCCTGCGTGCCCTGGCCGAGCACGAAGCCCGGCAGCAGCGATTCGGTCATCGTCAGCGCCTGCGCCGCCAGCAGCATTTCCACGCCCACGATGTACTGCGTGTTGGCCACCACCGTCGCCGCCTTGCGCGCGCACCAGGTCGAGTTCGATACATGGTCTTCGCTGTTGCCCTTGGCCGGGATGCTGTCCACGCTGCCCGGCATGCACAGCGTGCGGTTTTCCATCACCAGCGAACTCATCGAACACTGCACCACCGGATAACCGGTGTTCACGCCGCGGATGCCGCTCATCAGGTTGCGCGGCAAGCCCCAGGACAGCGTCGGGTCGATCAGGCGATTGATGCGGCGTTCGCAGATGCTGCCGAGGTCGGCGACGGCCATCGCCAGCAGATCCATCGCCTGCGCCAGGTACTGGCCGTGGAAATTGCCGCCGGAAATGATTTCGAAGCCGCCGCCCTCCTTGGAAAAGATCAGCGGATTGTCGGTCGCGGAATTGATCTCGCGGCTGACGATGGTATCGATGTAATCCAGCGCATCGAACACCGGGCCGTACACCTGCGGCGCGCAGCGCAGCGAATAGACATCCTGGATGCGCGGCGTGTACGGGATGTCGGTGCGGCGCAGCTCTTCCGGGAACTGGACGGCGCGCGCTTCATGCGTGGTGCGCGTCGATCCCTCGAGCAGCTTGCGCACGATGGCCGCGGCCTTGATCTGGCCGGCATGCGGGCGTGCCTGGTGGATACGGTCGTCGAAGGCCGACATTTCCGCGCGCATCGCTTCCAGCGTCAGGCCGAGCGACAGGCAGGCATCGGACAACAGGTTGCGCGCATCGTGCGCGGCCAGCACCGCCACCGCCAGCGACACGGTGCAACCGTTGATCAGCGCAGACGCGTCCTTGGCCTTGAGGTCGAATTTCACCGGGCCGATGCCGGATTGCCTGATCGCCTCGGGCGCGTTCATGCGCTTGCCCTGGTACATCACTTCCGCTTCATCGAAGCCGGCGACCGCCGCCGCGAGGTAGGCCAGCGGCGCGAGGTCGCCGGAAGCGCCGACCGAACCTTTCTGCGGCATCACCGGATGGATACCGGCGTTGATGAAGTCGAGCAGCCGGTCCACCACTTCCACGCGCGGCGCGGAATAATTGCTGGCGAAGGCGTTCGCGCGCAGCAGCATGGTGGCGCGGCTCACCTCTTCCGAAAACGGCTCGCCCATGCCGGCGGCGTGCGCGCGGATGAGCTGGGTCTGGAACAGCTCGATGTGCTCGACCTTGATGCGCGTGTCCTTCAGCAGGCCGACGCCGGTATTGAAGCTGTACATCATCGGCGCTTCGTCGTGCATCCAGGTGGATTCGATGTAATCGCGGCTCTGCTTGAGCGCGTCGCGCGAGGATTGGGCCAGGCCGACCTTGACCTGCGGATCGCGTGCGATGGCGATGACCTGTTCGGCCGTGAGGGTGAAACCGTCGATGAGAATCGTCGTCATGGTGGTGTCTTTCGTGTTCGTGTTGGCTGGCTTATTGGCTCACTTACTTGGCGCCCGCTTCATACCAGGCACCGACGAGCGCGCGCTCTTCGTCCGTCATGTTGGTCAGGTTCCCGATCGGCATGGACTTCAGCTGCACCGTCTGCTGGTACACCCGCGTCGCATGCTGACGCACCAGTTCGGGCGTATGCAGCAGCACGCCGGCAGGCGCCGTGGCGAAACCCGGCTGCGTCGGCTTGTCCGAGTGGCAGGTGGCGCAGCGCTGCTGGATCACCGGCATGAGCTTGGTCGTGTCGACCACGGCCGCACCTGCCACGGGCGTCGCCGCCGGCTTCGGCGCGATCGAGAACGCAACCACCGCCAGCAGCGCCACGCCCGCGGCCGGATAGCCCCAGGAAATCTGCCCCTTGTGCCGCAGGTTGAAGAAGTGGCGGATCAGCACGCCGGCCGCCATGATGCCCGCCAGGACCAGCCAGTTGTACGGATGGTTGTAGGTCATCGCGTAGTGGTTGCTGATCATGATGAACAGCACCGGCAGCGTGAAATAGTTGTTGTGCACCGAGCGCTGCTTGGCACGCTTGCCGTAGATGGGATCGGGCGACTTGCCGGCCTTCATCGCATCGACCAGCTTGCGCTGCCCGGGGATGATCTGCATGAGCACGTTCCCCACCATCATGGTGCCGATCATGGCGCCGACATGGATGTAGGCAGCGCGCCCGCCGAGGAATTTCGACAACCCGTATGCGGCAGCCACGAGCAGCACGTACATCACGATGCCGAGCAGTCCCTCGCGCTGGCCGAGCGGCGACTTGCACAGCAGGTCGTACACGATCCATCCCGCGGCCAGGCTGCCGAGGCCGATGAGCACGGCCTGCGTGCCGCTGATGTCGGCCACCGACTTGTCCACCATCATCGCCGGCGCATTGAAGTAGTAGACGATGAACAGCAGCGCGAAGCCGGACAGCCAGGTGCTGTAGGCTTCCCACTTGAACCAGTGCAGTTCCTCGGGCAGCTGCTTGGGCGCGACCAGGTATTTCTGCGGATTGTAGAAGCCGCCGCCGTGCACGGCCCACAATTCGCCCGCCACGCCGGCCTTCTCCAGGTCGGAGCCGGGCTTGGGCGGCCGGATCGAGTTGTCCAGCCAGACGAAGTAGAAGGAGGCGCCGATCCAGGCGATGCCGGTGATCAGGTGCAGCCAGCGGACCAGCAGGTTGAGCCATTCGGCGCCGTAATTGAGCAGCAAAGCTTCCATGTATTCCTCATAGACAGAAGCTCGTCTGCCTCCGCGGGCGCTTCAGACGAGGGGGATTGCTCCCGGGGTGGTCGCGAACTGTTGAGAGCTCCGCTGCGACCGGTTCCGGACCGTGCATGCCGGGTTTCGCTTCGCTCTACCCAGCCTACGGTCCTCAATACATGCAATGCGAATTTGAATATACCCGGCATTCGCTCCGGGCCATTTGACGCACTGCCGTAACAAGATAGACTTTTTTCTACCCCGAAACATCGGGTGTCCAGTATATTTTACATAGCCGAATCATTATAGAGGGGACGGAATGTCGGGCTTGCCGGAGCACTTGGATATCCATCTTATACGGATCCTTTACCTGCTGCTGTCCGAGAAGAATGTTTCCCGGGTCGCGCTCAAGCTCAACCAGCCCCAGCCCTCGATCTCCGCATCGCTGCGCAAGCTGCGCGAACTCACCGGCGACCCGCTGCTGGTGCGCGGCGCACGCGGCATGGTGCCGACGCAGCACGGCGAGAGCCTGCTCAAGCCCGCCAAGCAGATCCTCGACGAGACCGAGAAGCTGTTCGCGCAGAAGACCGCCTTCGTGCCCCAGCACGATGCCCGCACCTTCCGTATCGCCGCGCCGGACTACCTTGACAGCCAGTTCCTGCCCAACATCGTCGCCAGCGTGCGGCGCGAGTCGCCGAAGAGCCGCGTTGTCATCCACAACATGGGCGCCGACAGCGATTACCTGAAGCTGCTGTCGGACGGCGAGCTCGACGTGGTGATCGCCAACTGGGACGAGCCTCCGGAACACCTGCACCTGTCCAAGCTGTTCGAGGACGAGATCGCCTGCATCATGCGCGCCGACTGCGCCTATGCGCTGCGCACCGGGCCGGACGAAATGACGGTGGAAGACTATCTTTCGCTGCCGCATGTCGCACCGTCGCAGATGCTGCCCGGCTACTCCGGCGTGATCGAATCTTTTCTCGCCAAGCAGAACCTGCACCGCAATGTCGTGGTCGAGTCCTCCTACTTCGGCCTGATTCCCTACATGCTCACGCGCAGCGACCTGGTGCTCACCACCGGCCGCCAGTTCATGCGATTCTACGAGAAGAACCTGCCGCTGAAAATCTTCACGGTGCCGGTCAAGTTCCCGGCGATGCGCTTCTACCAGCTATGGCACGAACGGGTGCACCATGCATCTGAACACAAGTGGCTGCGGGAATTGATCGCTGCCACGGCGAAATCGCTGTTGTCAAAATAAGCCGCGTATATTGACGCGCTGAAGCCGCATATCAGCCGCCACTTATACCGCGGCAGCGATGGCGATTTACTATCGAGCATCAACCACCATGGGTCAAAGCGTGACTGATACTACCAACAACTACCCCCGCGACCTCGTCGGCTACGGCCGCAACCCGCCGCACGCGCGCTGGCCGGGCGGCGCCCGCATCGCGGTCCAGTTCGTGCTGAATTACGAGGAAGGCGGCGAGAACTGCGTGCTGCACGGCGACAAGGCGTCCGAAACCTTCCTGTCCGAGATCATCGGCGCGCAAGCCTTCGAGATGCGGCACATGAGCATGGAGTCGATCTACGAATACGGCTCCCGCGCCGGCCTGTGGCGCCTGCTGCGCATGTTCGAGGAACGCCGGCTGCCGCTGACCATCTTCGGCGTATCGATGGCGCTCAAGCGGCATCCGGAAGCCGTGGCCGCCTTCCGCGAGCTCGGCCACGAGATCGCCTGCCACGGCCTGCGCTGGATCAGCTACCAGCACATCGACGAAGCCACCGAGCGCGCCCACATGCAGGAAGCGGTGCAGATCATCCGCGAGTTGACCGGCGAAGCGCCGCTGGGCTGGTACACCGGGCGCGACTCGCCCAATACGCGCCGGCTGGTGGTCGAGCACGGCGGATTTGCCTACGATGCGGACTATTACGGCGACGACCTGCCGTTCTGGGAATCGGTGACGATTACCGGTCCCGACGGCAAGCCGGTGAGCAAGCCGCACCTTGTCGTTCCTTACACGCTGGATGCGAACGACATGCGCTTCGCCGCGATGCAGGGTTTCAACTCCGGCACGCAGTTCTTCGACTACCTGAAGGATGCCTTCGACGTGCTGTACAAGGAAGGCGACCCCGATGGCCTGGACCGGCCGAAGATGATGTCGGTCGGCCTGCACTGCCGCCTCGTGGGCCGCCCGGGCCGCGCCGCCGCACTCGCCCGCTTCCTCGACTACATCCAGTCGCACGACAAGGTGTGGATCACGCGCCGCATCGATATCGCCAACCACTGGAGTGCGGCGCATCCCTTTACCGGAACCAGCACATGACCACCACCCTGCAGCAGCTCAACGCCTGCGACAGCGCCGAATTCGTGCGCGTCCTGTCCGGCATCTACGAACATTCGCCCTGGATTTCCGAGCGCGCCGCCGCCCGCCGCCCCTTCGCCAGCCTGACCGCGCTCAAGCAGGCGCTGCAGGCGGAGGTGGACAGCGCCCATGAGGAAGAGCAGCTCGGCCTGATCCGCGCCCACCCCGAACTCGCCGGCAAGGCTGCCATCGCCGGCCAGCTGACGAAGGAATCGACCGGCGAGCAGGCCAAGGCGGGCCTCAATAATTGCAGTCCGGAAGAATTCGCCACGCTGCAGAAACTGAATGCGGACTACAACGCGAAGTTCGGCTTTCCCTTCATCCTCGCGGTGAAGGGCCCGGACGGAAAGGGCTTCAACCGGCAGCAGATCATCGCCGCCTTCACCCGCCGCCTGAAGAATTGCCGTGCCGACGAAATGGCGGAAGACCTGCGCCAGATCCACCGCATCGCCGAACTGCGCCTGAACGACCTGTTCGGCTACACGCCCGCGGTGGGCAACACCATCATGGAATGGGCCGAGACCATCGGCGCCTGGAGCGACGACGACGCGGGCCTGACCTGCGCCTACATGACCGCGGCGCACCGCAAGACGGCTGCCCAGCTCGCGACATGGATGCGCGAGGCGGGGATGGAAGTCCATATCGATGCGGTCGGTAACGTCGTCGGCCGTTACCTGTCCGACAGGCCGGACGCAAAAACCCTGATGACCGGCTCGCACTACGATACCGTCTGCAACGGCGGCAAGTACGACGGCCGCGAAGGCATCCTGCTGCCGATCGCCGTCGTGCGCCACCTGCACGAGCGCGGCGAGAAGCTGCCCTTCCATCTGGAGATCGTGGGTTTCTCGGAGGAAGAAGGCGTGCGCTACAAGAGCACCTTCCTCGGCAGCAATGCGATCGCCGGCCGTTTCGACATGACGCTGCTGGACAAGCTGGATGCCGAGGGCATTTCCATGCGTGCCGCGCTGATCGACGCCGGCCACAACCCCGATGCCATCCCGCAGATCGCGCGCAAGCCGGAAGACTTGCTCGGCTTCGTCGAAGTGCACATCGAACAGGGCCCGGTGCTGCTCGAACGCGGGCTCCCAGCCGGCATCGTCACCTCGATCGCCGGCAGCTGCCGCTACCTGGTGGAACTGACGGGCGTGGCCAGCCATGCCGGTACCACGCCGATGCACATGCGCAAGGATGCCGCCGCCGCGGCAGCGGAGATCATCCTGTTCGTCGAACGGCGCTGCGCGCAGGCGCCCTCGCTGGTCGGCACCGTCGGTCAGCTGCAGGTGCCGCACGGCTCTGTGAATGTCGTTCCCGGCGCCTGCCGGCTGTCGCTCGACATCCGCGCCGCCGACGATGCGACGCGCGATGCCGCGCGCGACGACATCCTGCGCGAGATCGAAGCCATCTGTGCACGCCGCAACATCGAATTCAAGATTGACCTGCTGGTGAGCGCGCCGGCCGTGCCCTGCGCGCCGTGGCTGATGGAACAGCTCTCTGCATCCACCGCGCGCGCCGGCATCGCTCCCTTCAAGCTGACTTCCGGCGCCGGCCACGACGCGATGGCGATCGCCGCCGTCACCGACGTCGCCATGCTGTTTACGCGCTGCGGCAACGGCGGCATCAGCCACAATCCGTTGGAGACCATGACCGCGGACGATGCCGAGATATCGGCACAGATCTTCCTCGACTTCCTGAGAAATTTCCGGCGGGATGGGGGAAAATAAGGCCTCCGCCTTATCCGAACTCCCCCCATGGAAAAAACCCTCCTCATCCGCCACGCGCGCGTCCTCGTCACGATGGACGACGCGCGGCGCGAGATTGCCGACGGCGCCGTTTTCGTTCGCGGCAACGTGATCGAACAGGTCGGGCCCAGCGCCGAGCTGCCGCAGGACGCGGATGAAGTGATCGATGCGCGGCACCACGTCGTGCTGCCCGGTCTCGTCAACACTCACCACCACATGTTCCAGAGCCTGACCAGGGCCGTGCCCGCGGCGCAGGACAGCGAACTGTTCAACTGGCTGCAGCACCTGTACCCGATCTGGTCGCGCCTCACGCCGGACATGCTGCGCGCCGCCACGCTGACGGCGATGTCGGAACTGGTGCTGACCGGCTGCACCACCACCAGCGACCACCTCTACCTGTATCCCAACGGCTGCCGGCTGGAAGACAGCATCGAGGCGGCGCAACAGATCGGCATGCGTTTCCATGCGGCGCGCGGTTCGATGAGCCTGGGCGAATCGCAGGGCGGGCTGCCGCCGGACAATCTGGTCGAGGACGAAGCGGCGATCATGAAGGATATGCAGCGCCTGGTCGAGACCTGGCACGATCCTGCGCGCCACGCGATGCTGCGCATCGTCGCCGCGCCCTGTTCACCGTTCTCGGTCTCGCGCGACCTCATGCGCGAATCGGCGGCGCTGGCGCGCCACTACGGCATCTCGCTGCACACCCATCTTGCCGAGAGCAGGACCGACATCGACTACAGCCGCGAGCGCTTCAACATGACGCCCGCGCAGTACGCCGAGGAGTGCGGCTGGGTCGGTCACGACGTGTGGCACGCCCACTGCGTGCAGCTGGACGAGCACGGCATCCAGCTATTCGCGCACACCCATACCGGCGTGGCGCACTGCCCCTGCTCCAACATGCGCCTCGCTTCCGGCATCGCCCCGGTGCGCCGGATGCGCGAGGCGGGCGTGCCGGTCGGGCTGGGCGTGGACGGCTCGGCGTCGAATGATGCCGGCCACATGCTGGGCGAAGCGCGCATGGCGATGCTGCTGCAGCGCGTGGGCCACGGACCGGATGCAATGACCGCGCGGCAGGCGCTGGAACTGGCCACGCGCGGCGGCGCGAAGGTATTGAACCGAGACGATATCGGCGCGCTGGCGCCGGGCATGAGTGCGGATATCGTTCTGTTCGACACCCGCCAGATCGGCTTCGCGGGCGCGCTGCACGATCCGGTGGCGGCGCTCGTGTTCTGCACGCCGCCGCAGGTCGCCTACAGTGTGATCAACGGAAAGATCGTCGTGCGCGACGGCGAGTGCACGACCGTCGAGACGGCGCGCGTGATCGAGCAGCACCAGGTGCAGGCCGCCCGCATCATGGGCGCCTGATTTCTCATTCGATCAGGATCGCGCGGAAGTCGTTGACGTTGGTGCGCGTCGGCCCGGTGGTGACGAGGTCGCCCAGCGCGCTGAAGAAGCCATACCCGTCATTGTTGTCGAGCATCGCCCGCGCCCGCAGGCCGAGTTGTTTGGCCCGCGACAACGAATCGGGCTGGCAGATGGCGCCGGCATTGTCCTCGGAACCGTCGATGCCGTCGGTGTCGGCGGCAATCGCATGGACGCCGGGCAGGCCGTTCAGCGCCGTGCAAAGGCTGAGCAGGAATTCCGCATTGCGCCCTCCCCGCCCGTTGCCGCGCACCGTGACCGTTGTTTCGCCGCCGGAAAGGATCACGCAGGGACGCGCGAACGGTTGGTTGCGCAAGGCTACCTGCCGCGCCAGCGCCGCATGCACCAGACCCACGTCGCGCGCTTCGCCTTCCATGTCATCGGACAGGATGTAGGGCGTTACACCGGCGGCGCGCGCAACCTCGGCCGCCGCTTCCAGCGCCTGCTGCGCGGTAGCAATGATGTGTTGTGCATTGCGCGAGAAGCGCGGGTCGTCCGGTTTCGGCGTTTCGCCGGCGCCGGTGGCCAGATGCCTTTCCATGTTTTCCGGCACGGCGATGCGGTACTTGCGCAGGATGGCGAGCGCGTCCTCGCAGGTGGTCGGGTCGGGCAGCGTGGGGCCGCTGGCGATCACACCGGGATCGTCGCCCGGCACATCGGAGATGAGCAGCGTGACCACACGCGCCGGCGCGCAGGCCAGCGCGAGCCGGCCGCCCTTGATTGCGGAGAAATGCTTGCGCACGCAATTCATCTCGCCGATCGTCGCCCCGCTCTTGAGCAGCGCCTTGTTGACCGCCTGCTTCTGTTCCAGCGTGATGCCCTCCGCCGGCAGGGCGAGCAAGGCCGAGCCGCCGCCGGAGATCAGGCACAGCACGAGGTCGTTTTCCGTCAGGCCCTGCACCATGTCCATGATGCGGCCCGCCGCGCGCCGTCCGGCTTCGTCGGGCACCGGATGCGCCGCCTCGACCACCTCGATACGTCGGCAATCCGCGCCGTGCCCGTAGCGGGTCACCACCAGCCCGCTCAGTTCCCCCTGCCAGTGGTCTTCCACCGTCTTCGCCATGGCTGCCGCACCCTTGCCGGCGCCGATCACGAGCGTGCGTCCCGCCGGCGGCTGCGGCAGGAAGGGAGGCAGGCACTTGCCGGCGCTGACGGCGGCGGTGGCGCTGGAGAACATGTCGAGCAGCAACTGGCGAGCTTTCATCGGATGCGTCCTTTTGTTTCCGGCTATTTTACGCGTCGGCGATCTGGTGGTTGGACAGCAGCTCGATCGCGCGGCACAGCGCCGAATGGTCGAGCCCGCCCATGCCGTGCGCGGCGCAGGCGTTCATGAGTTCCTGAGCGGTCGCGGTGTTCGGCAGCGACACGCCGAGCGCCTTCGCCCCCTGCAGCGCGAGGTTCAGGTCCTTCTGGTGCAGCTCGATGCGGAAGCCCGGATTGAATGTGCGCTTGACCATGCGTTCGCCATGCACCTCCAGGATGCGCGACGAAGCAAAGCCGCCCATCAGCGCCTGGCGCACGCGCGCCGGGTCTGCACCCGCCTTCGAGGCGAACAGCAAGGCTTCGGCCACCGCCTGGATGTTGAGCGCGACGATAATCTGGTTCGCCACCTTGGTGGTCTGGCCGTCGCCGTTGCCGCCGACGAGGGTGATGTTCTTGCCCATCAGTTCGAACAGCGGCTTGACGTCGTTGAACGCGCTCTCCGAACCACCCACCATGATGGTCAGCGAGGCCGCCTTGGCGCCGACTTCGCCGCCCGATACCGGCGCGTCGAGGTACTCGCAGCCGAGGGCGTTGATGCGCTTGGCGAAATCCTTGGTCGCGATGGGCGAGATGGAGCTCATGTCGACCACGATCTTGCCCTTGTCCAGCCCCTTGGCGACGCCGTGCTCGCCGAACAGGACCGACTCCACGTGCGGCGTGTCGGGGACCATGATGATGATCACCTCGGCGCGGCGGGCGACTTCCTCGCCGGAGGTGCACACCGTCGCGCCGCCTTCGATCAGCTCGAAGGGCGGGTTCTTGTGGTCGTGCAGGTAGAGCTTGTGGCCGCCCTTCTGCAGATGCCCCGCCATGGGCGCGCCCATGATGCCCAGTCCGATGAAACCGATTTTTGCCATTGCTTTCTCCGTGTAAAAATTCGCGATTGCTTGCACGCGGGCGGATGCGTTTTGCATGCCCGCATACTCTCCCCCGTCGTCCCGGCGCATGCCGGGACCCAGTGGCGTTTGTCGCGCCGGTGAACGACGCTGGATCCCGGCGTTCGCCGGGATGACGGGGAAAGAAAATGCGGATATTCATCCATCACGTCCCGCATGCATTCTTCCTCGCACTCCGTACAAATGCATGCGTTCCCCCTCCCTCAAACCCCATGCCCCGCACGCCACCCAAGCCCTTCCACCGTCCCCGCGCGCGGCTTGTACTCGCAGCCTATCCATCCGTCATACCCAAGCTCCTCCAGCATCTTGAACAGGTAGCCGAAATTGATTTCCCCCGTCCCCGGTTCAAACCGCCCCGGATTGTCCGCAATCTGAATGTGCCGGATGATGTCCAGGTTGGCCTTGATCGTGTTCGCCAGTTCGCCTTCCATGCGCTGCATGTGGTAGATGTCGTACTGCAGGTAGATGTTGGACGAGCCCGTCTCCTTGATGAGGTCGATGGCCTGCTGCGTGTGCGTCAGGAAGAAGCCCGGGATGTCGTAGCTGTTGACCGGTTCGATCAGCAGCCGGATCCTGTTTTCCTGCAGCATATCCGCGGCGTATTTCAGGTTGTTCACCGTTGTCTTATAAACGGTATCGGCATCCACCCCTTGCGGCAGCTTGCCGACCAGGCAGTTGAGCTGTTTCACGCCCAGCACTTTCGCGTAGCGGAGCGCTTCCTCCACGCCCTCGCGGAATTCGCCCACGCGATCAGGATGGCAGGCGATGCCGCGCTCGCCGGTTTCCCAGTTCCCGGCCGGCAGGTTGTGCAGCACCAGATCGAGCTGGAACGCATTGAGCTTGTCGGCGATCTGGTCCGCATGAAATGCATACGGGAACAGGAATTCGACGCCGCGGAAGCCGGCACGCGCGGCCGCCTCGAAACGGTCCATGAAGGGATGCTCGTTGAAGAGCATGGTCAGGTTGGCTGCAAGTCGTGTCATCTTTCCCTCCTCAATCCAGCAAGGCAATCGCGGTCGGCGCGTGGTCCGGCGAGGTCGCGAGTTCTTCGAATTCGTTGATGTTGTCGATCTCGGTGCCCATGGCGATGTTGGTCACGCGCTCGAGGATGATCTCGACCACGACCGGCACCCGGTATTGGCGCATCCACGCCCGCGCCTGGCCGAAGGCATCCTGGATGTCTTCGTGCCGCCTGACGCGGATCGCCTTGCAGCCCAGCCCTTCGGCGATGGCGACATGATCGACGCCATAACCCTCCAGCTCCGGCGCATTGATGTTCTCGAACGACAGCTGCACGCAGTAATCCATGTCGAAGCCGCGCTGCGACTGGCGGATCAGGCCGAGGTAGGAGTTGTTCACCACCACATGCAGGTAAGGCAGCCGGAACTGCGCGCCGACGGCGAGCTCCTCGATCATGAACTGGAAGTCGTAGTCGCCGGAGATAGCGACGACCTGGCGCTCCGGGTCCGCCGCGCACACGCCGAGCGCCGCCGGCACCGTCCAGCCCAGTGGCCCGGCCTGGCCGCAATTGATCCAGTGCCGCGGCTGGTACACATGCAAAAATTGCGCGGCGGCGATCTGCGACAGGCCGATGGTGCTGACGTAGCAGGTATCGCGTCCGAAGGCACGGTTCATCTCTTCATACACGCGCTGCGGCTTGACGGGCGCGTTGTCGAAATGCGTCCTGCGCAACATCGTGCGCTTGCGCTCCTGGCACTGCGACACCCAGGACGCGCGGCTCTTGAGCTTGCCGGCGGCCTTCCACTCCTGCGCCACCTCGAGGAACAGTTTCAATGCCACACCCGCGTCGGACACGATGCCGAGGTCCGGGCCGAACACGCGGCCGATCTGGGTTGGTTCGATATCCACATGCACGAATTTGCGCCCCTTCGTGAACGCATCGATGGAACCCGTGTGCCGGTTGGCCCAGCGGTTGCCGATGCCAAGCACGAAATCTGATTCGAGCATGGTGGCATTGCCGTAACGGTGGCTGGTCTGCAGGCCTACCATCCCGGCCATCAGCGGATGGTCGTCGGGGATGGCGCCCCAGCCCATGAGGGTCGGGATCACCGGCACGTTGACGGTCTCGGCGAAGGCCACCAGCAATGCCGCCGCATCCGCGTTGATGATGCCGCCGCCGGCGGTGATCAGCGGCCGTTCTGCCTCGTTGAGCATCGTCAGCGCCTTCTCGATCTGCGCACGCGTGGCGGCCGGCTTGTACACCGGCAGCGGCGCATAGGTCTCGGGATCGAACTCGACCTCCGCCATCTGCACATCGAACGGCAGGTCGATCAGCACCGGGCCGGGGCGTCCGGAACGCATCAGGTGAAAGGCTTGCTGGAACGCACGCGGCACCTGCGCCGGCTCGCGCACCGTCACCGCCCACTTGGTCACCGGCTTGGCAATGGCTTCAATATCCACTGCCTGGAAGTCTTCCTTGTACAGCCGTGCCCGCGGCGCCTGGCCGGTCACGCAGAGGATCGGAATCGAATCCGCCTGCGCCGAATACAGCCCCGTGATCATGTCCGTGCCCGCCGGGCCGGAAGTGCCGATGCACAAACCGATATTGCCCGCCTTCGCGCGGGTATACCCCTCCGCCATGTGCGACGCTCCCTCGACGTGCCGCGCGAGGATGTGCCCGATGCTCCCCCGCTTCCTCAGCGCCGCATAAAACGGATTGATCGCCGCGCCCGGCACACCGAATGCCTGGACAATGCCCTCCCTTTCCAACACATGCACTGCGGCTTCCGCCGCCGTCATCCTTGCCATACGTCCTCCTGAGAACAGTGGTATCCGATGGAAGGATGCTAATGGCAAACAATATGTTTGATAAGAAGACAAACTATCGCTGTATTCGATACTTGGAGTATGGAATAATGATGAGCGAAAGGCGGAGAACGGCACTTTCTTCGGTGACCCGGTTGCGGTTGGTTCTCCGTTGTTACTTGCCGGGACTGGCCCCGGCGGGCCACTCACTTTCTTTGCTTCGCCAAAGAAAGTAAGCAAAGAAAGGCGACCCCGGTACGCAGCCCCCTTCGGGGGTTCCCGAAAAAATGCAGCGGAAAGCGGGAAGCGCGGAAACTCGCCTTCGGCTCAGACACTCCGCGCTTCTTTATCCGCTTTCCACTGCATTTTTTCGGCTGCGTACAGGGGCCTAACTGCCGAAACCCATCCCCACCCTAACCCTCCCCTTGAAGGGGAGGGAACTGTTGGGCTTGGCAAGCGGTGAAGATGGCTCGAAGAGAGGCTGTTAGTTCCCTCCCCTTCAAGGGGAGGGCTAGGGTGGGGATGGGTTTCGGTGTTAATCCCTTGTACCGACGCCAAAAGAGCGGACGCAAAATCGGAAAAAGAAGCGCAGATGTCTGAGCCGAAGGCGAGTTTCTGCGCTTCCCGATTTTGCGTCCGCTCTTTTGGGGACCCCCGAAGGGGGCGGCGGTACAGGGTCGCCTTTCTTTGCCTACTTTCTTTGGCGAAGCAAAGAAAGTAGGTCGCCCGCCGGGGCGAGTCCCGGCAAGCGTCCACGAAGAGCAGAACGCGTTGCACCACCGAAGAGAAGCACGCCACCGATTCCCGCCTGCGCGTGAATGACTAAAAGGTTGAAACACCATGGACAAATTCAAGCAGATAGAAGCCTTCGTCGACGTCGTAGAAAAAGGCAGCCTGGCCCGCGCCGCCCTCGAACAAAACATCACCCCCGTCATGCTGGGGCGCCGCATCGACGCCCTCGAACGCAGGCTGGGCGTCAAGCTCATGCACCGCACCACCCGCCACCTCACGCTCACCGAAGAAGGCACCGTCTTCCTCGACCACTGCCGCAAGCTGCTGGACGAACTCGACTTCGCCGAAAAGATCATTTCCGAGGGCAGGCACAAGGCCACCGGCCACCTCGTCGTCTCCGCCCCCGCTGCCTACGGAAGAAAACACGTCGCCCCCCACGCGCCCGCCTTCGTCGCCGCCAACCCCGACGTGCGCATCTCCTTCAACCTGACCGACCGCGTGGTCGACCTCGTGCGCGAAGGCTACGACGTCGGCATCCGCATCGGCGGCGTGATCGACCCCAACTTCGTCGCAGTCAAACTGGCCGCCAACCGCCGCGTGGTGTGCGGCAGCCCGGCCTACTTCGCAAGACACGGCATCCCGAGAACGCTGGCCGACCTCGAACAGCACAACTGCCTCGCCTTCAATCTGCAGGGCGGCCAGCAGCGCGGCTGGTACTTCCAGCAGAACGGCAAGCCCGTCACCATCAAGGTCAACGGCAACCTCGACTGCAACGACGGCGAACTGCTGCATCGCTGGGCCTGCGAGGGCCTTGGCCTGGCGTGGCGCTCGACCTGGGAAATCCAGCCCGAGCTCGCCGCCGGCCAGCTCATCACCGTGCTCGACGAATACGCGCTCGACAATTACGACATCATGGCCGTCTATCCGCAGCAGCGGCACCTGCCGGCGAAGATCCGCTTCTTCATCGACATGCTCAAGGCGGTGTACGCGCAGCCCGGCTACTGGAACCGGCCGCAGAACTGGTGACGAAAAAAAGCCCGCATCTGCGGGCTAATCCTGTCCACTTGCGGTGGATTCCACCACCGTCATCCCGACGAAAGTCGGGATCCAGCGACTTGCATGCGGTATTCAACGACACTGGATTCCTGCTTTCGCTGGAATGACATCCTTGCCCTGCTCAGGCGGCGGCCTGATCGAGCGTCGGCCGCCCCTTGCCGGTGACGACGCCGCAGTAGGCGGGCGCGGCTGCGCCGCAGTAAGCCGCGGCCTTTTCCGCGGCGATGTCGCAGTAAGCCGCAGAACCCTTGTCGGCAGCAATGCCGCAATAGGCCGCCGACGCCTTGTCCGACGCTACCCCGCAGTAGGCGGTCTTTTCGGCAGCGACGCCGCAATATGCAGCCGCCGCCACGCCGCAGTAGCCGGCGTCCGGCTGTTTCGCGGCGCCGAACTCCTGGCGGTACAACTCCTGGGTCCTGCCCGATGCCTTGGCAAGATTGGCGGCATCCTCTTCGTCGCGCATGCCGAAGTAGGGGAAGTGGTGCAGGAAGTAGCCGAACACGTTCCGGCAGTCCTCCGCATACTTCATCGTATCCAGGATGTGGCCGTGCCAGAACTTGTCCACGTTCTTGTCCGGCACGATCGCTTCCTCCGGATATTTCGCGACCAGCGCCAGGAAGCGCTTGTATTCCAGTTCGTGCCGGTCTGCCTCGGCACGCGTCCAGCCATAGCCCTCGTCGGCGTCCATCAGCTTGAACTTGATGGGGTCAAGGTCAAGCGCGAACACGGCTTCAACGATCTGTTCCGGTGTCTTTTGCTGAGCATGCTGGTTCATTTTTCGGTCACCTCTCGATGTTGTTGACTTCAGGTTTGATTCGACGAAAAGGCATTCCTGGCGTTGTTGTCCGGCACCCTTTCGGACGGCCAATGTAGCATGCGGCTCCCGTTGCAGACTTGTAACACTGTTGAGGAAAATCAAATTTCCTGTGGGGTACAAGCATGGGCCGCAGCGAGCCTGAAACAATACGCTTGCATGACCGCCGCTGCCCGGCAGGGCGGCAATGCCCGTGTCATAATTTCTCGACAGAAATCGATATACACTGCTGTTTTCCTCCGCCGCAACGCATGCGGAGAGACGCCCCGACCACCGCACAGTCACCGTACCGATGCCCATCTCCAGACGCTTTGTCAGGTCGCTTTTTGCTTCTCCCGCCTGGTGGGTCGGGGTGGCCGTATCGCTCGTGCTGTACCTGCTGGTGGAGCAGGCCATCACCCAGCGCAGCCAGGCCGAGTTCGAGTATCGCGTCGAGAACGCGCAACTCTCGATACAGAACCGGGTGCGCTCGTACGTGGACGTGCTGCGCGGCGCTGCCGCCCTCTTCCATACCGCCGACGAGATCACGCGCGACCAGTTCAGGGCTTACGTCCGGGAACTGAACCTGCAGCAGACCTTCCCCGGCATCACCAACCTGAATTACGCCCGCCGCGTCACTCGCGAAGAGAAGGCGGCCTTCGAGGAGGCGGTACGCGCCGATACGCGCATCGACAAGCGGGGCTATCCGAACTTCGCCGTCAAGCCCGCCGGGAACCGTCCGGAATACCATGTCATCACCTATATCGAGCCGATGGAAACCAACCTCGTCTCGTTCGGCTTCGATATTGCTTCCAACGCTGTCGTCGCCAATTCCCTGGACGTGTCGCGCGACAGCGGCCGGCTGGCATCGTCGGGGCGGCTCATCCATATCACCGGCCCGTACCAGCATGTTGCGCTGGCCATGCGCATGCCGCTTTACCAACGCGGCATGCCGACCGGCACTGTGGCTGAGCGGCGGCGCGCGTATGTCGGTTCGGTCGGCGCGGGATTCGATATCAACAAGCTGATGCTCGGCGCGGTGGACAAGAACACCCTCGACCGCATCCGGTTGCGCCTGTACGACGTCGGCCGTGGGGACGGTTCCGCGAGTGCGGAGACCCTGCTCTTCGACAGCAGCGCCGGGCCTGAGGCGACGCCTGCCCATGGACTGGACGCACCGGATTCGCGCCTGTTCGTGAAACGGGTGTCGATGAGCGTGGGTCCGCGCGTGTGGTCCGCCGAATTCACCGCCCACAAGTCGTCCATGATGAACAGCTTCGAAGCCTATCTGCCATGGCTGGTGCTGGCGACCGGGCTGGCGGCATCGCTGCTGCTCTACGGGGTGTACTACTCGCTGGCCACGGCGCGCCGCCGCTCGGTGGAGCTGGCGCGGGAAATGACCAAGGACCTGCGCGCGAGCGAGGCCAGCCTTGCCGAGGCGCAGCACATGGCGCGCCTGGGAAGCTGGGTGCTGGATCCGTCGAACGGCAGCATGTCGTGGACCGCCGAAACTTATCGCATCTTCGGCATGGACCGTTTCAACGCCACGCCGACGCAACTGGATTTCATCCACCGCATCCACGAAAGCGACCGTGCGCACGTCGAGGAAGGCCTGGAGAAATGCCTTGCCAGCGGCATCGAGTTCGATACCGAGCACCGGATCACGCAGGTGGATGGCTCGGTGCGTTGGGTGCATACCATTTGCCGGCTGGGCTATAGCGGCAGCACCAGGCTGCTGCGCGGCACCATCATGGACGTGACCGAGCGCAAGGATACGATGGAGGCATTGAAGCGTTCGCAGGAATTGCTGCGCGAACTGACGGCGCACCAGGACCGGGTGAAGGAAGATGAACGCAAGCGCATCGCGCGCGAGATCCACGACGAACTCGGGCAGACGCTGCTGGCGCTGCGCATCGACGTCTCGATGCTCGACGCCCGCACCGGCCAGTCGCATCCGCGCCTGAACGAAAAGGTGCGCGGCGCGCTGCAGCACATCGATGCGACGGTGAGGACCATCCGCACCATCATCAACAACCTGCGTCCGGCGGTGCTCGACCTTGGCCTGAACGCAGCCATCGAATGGCAGGTCGCCGAATTCCGCCGCCGCACCGGCATCGAATGCGAGCTGCGCATGGGCGAGGCGGAGATCGTGGTGGACGACATGCGCGCCACCTCGCTCTTCCGCATCCTGCAGGAGTCGCTCACGAATGTGATCCGCCACGCCCAGGCGACGCACGTCGTGATCGAGCTGTACCAGGAGGACAAGCGCCTCGTCATGAAGATCACGGACAACGGCATCGGCATCTACCCCGAGACCCGCAAGTCATCGAACTCCTTCGGCCTGGTCGGGGTGGAGGAACGCGTCAATGCGCTCAACGGCGAATTCATCATCACCAGCGCGCCGGGCAAGGGCACGATGCTGACCATCTACATTCCGCTGGAGAGCGGCGGGCAGGACCTGTACGGCTTCAAGCTGGTCGACAGCGGCCGGTAAGGCCTAGCGTATCAGCTGGATGCCCACCAGCGCCCACGACATGGCAGCCGCCGCGGTGGCCAGCTTCAGGTGCGTGATCTCGCGCTGTTCGGCCTTCTTTTCATCCAGCCGGCGCCGGAATGCTTCATTCCTTTTCTTTGCCTGCCGGCGCAGGCGCTGCCGCGCCGCCGGCGACAGTTCCGCATCGAATAGCTCCATGATGTTCCCCCTGATGTATTTGTCATTCTTATTCTCTTGGCAACTCGCCGGGTAAATTTGCGGTGGCGCAAACCCGCCCGGGCGGGAGTTAGGGAAAACTCAAGGAAAGTGAGGCTGAGTAAGTTTATGTCCGTAGGGAAACGGAACAATCAGAGCCTTGCGCCGACCAGGCCGGCGAGCTCCGCATCGTGGAGCACGATCGGGTTGGTGCGCATGCTGCCGCCCCGGCTGCCCTCGACGATCCTGCCGATGTCGCTCGCCGTCACGCCGAAGTCAGCGAGCCGCGGCAGGCGCAAGCGTTCGGTCCATGCGCGGAGGATGTCGACGAGCGCGTCGCACCCGTCCGTCTCCGATGCATCGGATGCAGCACCGAGGACGCGACCGGCATCCGCATATTTTTTCAGGGACGGCGACTGCGGCGCCCTCTCCCGCAACGCGCGTATATTGAGCGCGGTCGCTTCCGCCACCAGGGTGCCGCAGACCACGCCATGCGGAATCGGGAAGAATGCGCCGAGCGGCGAGGCCAGTCCGTGTACCGAGCCGAGGCCTGCCTGCGCGAGCGTGATGCCGGACATCAGCGATGCATAGGCCACGCCGGAGTAGCCCTCGCGCTGGCGCGGATGGCCCGGTTCCCATGCGAGCCAGAAGCCTTCGCGGAATGCCTGCAGCCCGGAGCGCGCCAGCGCATCCGTGAACGGGCTCGCATTCGTCGACACATAGGACTCCAGCAGCTGGGTGAAGGCATCCATGCCGTTGGCGGCAATCAGGTCCTTCGGGCATCCCGCGAGCAGATCGGGATCGACGATGGCCACGCGCGCCACCAGCGCATCGTGGCGGAAGGATTTCTTGAACCCGTCGCTGCCCTGCACGCTGAGCACTGCATTCTTGGTGGCTTCGCTGCCGGTGCCTGCAGTGGTGGGGACGGCGACGAAGGGGACCGCCGGTCCGACATAGGGCACGCCGCGGCCCACGCCTTCGAGGTGGTCCATCACGGAATTGCCCGTCGCCAGCAGGCCGGCGATGGCCTTGGCGGCATCGAGCACACTGCCGCCGCCGATGCCGGCGACCACCTCGATGCCCGAGGCGCGAAAGCGCGCAACGGCCTCATCGACCAGTGCAGGCGAAGGCTCCTGCCTGACCTGCATGCTTTCCCATGCGATGCCCTGCGCGGCGAGCGATTCCTGCAGTGCCGGCCACTGCGGCGTGGCGACGAAGGAGCGGCCCCCGGTCACGATCAGCGCCTTGCGGCCGAACTGCGCCAGCACCTCCGCCGTTTCCCTGATCCGTCCCGGACCGAAGCGGATCTCGGGCAGGCGTGCAACGGAAAATGCGGGGATGTTCATCGGCGCGTCCTCGTGGAGTGAAGACCGCACTATAGCGCGATCCAAAAGAAAACGCCCCGTGCCGGACGGGCACGGGGCGTCTCTCCTTACTGTAAAGGGATCAGCGGGCCCCGGCTATCTTTCCGAGCGCGACGCTGAGCGCCACACCGCCGAGGGTCTTGCCTGCGTGCGGGTCCACGGCGAAGAACTCGCTCATGCGATCAATGATCGACGGGTCATCCTGCGCAGCCTCGCGCGCGAGACGGCGTATCACCTCCGTATCCAGGCCTTGCACCAGGCCGGTGTCCACCGGCACCTCGGGGTGCCCGCTGCCGTTGGCGGCCCGCGGCAGCAGGCCGTCGTCGATCAGCGGTTTCACCGCAGCCGGACTGGCGCCGTCGATCAGCTGTTTCAGCATGGCCGCGCGCAGTTCGTCCGAACCGCGCTCGTAGGCATCGCCCACCATGTCTTCGAAAGGAGGCGTTTGCTCCGAGTGCATTGCTTCGGCGAGACCGGTCGTTACATGCTCGGCCGGGACATGCTGCGCAACGGCCACGAAATCCTGCTCGACCTTTTGCACGGAATGCACACCGGTTTCGGCTGCGTACTGTTGCAGCACTGCACTCACATCGTTTTCTCGACTCATCGTTTCTCCTTGAAAAAAACGTGGCGCAGGCAGTTGCCCGCGTCACGTGTGTAAGGCGGGGAAAGCGCGCGTTAGTTCGCGGTCGAAAAAAATTTCATATGGATGAAACATCCGGCGGGGGTTTCGGTTCGCCGAGATTGACGAGGTCGGGTACATCCTGCTGCGGCACTTCCACCGGCTGCAGCTGGCCTGCATCGAGCTGGTGCGAGAAGTTCTCCACCGAATCGAGCCGCTCTTCCCGGTCTTCGGCCAGCGTCGGCCCGCTCTGGATGTAGACAGCCAGGAGTTCCGCCAGGTGCACCAGCACCGACAGGTGGGTGCGCTCGTAACCGTGCGAGGCATCCGTGCCGAAGCACAGCAGCGCGGTGCGCACGTCGCGGCCGGCGCTCACGGCAGCCCCCGCGTCCGAGTGATAGAAACGGAACACGTCACGACTGCAAGGAATCCCGTGCTCGCCGCACAGGCGCAGCAGACGGCGCGTGAGGTGATAGTCGTGCGGCCCGGCGGAATCCATCATCGGGATGGTGACGCCGTGCTCGCGCGCCCCCTGCCCCGCCGCCACCGGGCCGATGTCGATCCCGATCACTTCGCTGACATCATCCTTGATCACGGCGCGCGCCCCGGAACCGACTTCTTCGGTCACGGTGAAGACCGCATGGCAGTCCATGGGTATGGACGCGGCGTTGTCTACCACCGCCTTCAATGCCGCCAGCACCGCCGCCACGCCGGCCTTGTCGTCGAGGTGCCGCGACACGATGTACCCGTTCGGCAGCCATTCGGGATTGGCATCGAAGGCGACGAAGTCGCCGATCTGGATGCCGAGCGCGACCACGTCGGCCGCACTCGCGATCTGCTCGTCGATGCGAAGTTCGAGCTGGTCCCAGCTGACCGGCTGGGTATCGATGGCTTCGTTATACACATGTCCGGATGCCAGCAGCGGCAACACCGATCCCCGGTAGCGCCCGGTCTCGGTGAACAGCGTGACGCGCCCGCCTTCCGCCCAGCGGCTCGACCAGGTGCCGACCGGCATCAGCGACAGCCTGCCGTTCGGCTTGATCTCCCGCACCATCGCCCCCAGCGTGTCGAGATGCGACACGATGGCGCAGGCGGGGCTGGACTTGCGGCGTTCCGGCAGCGTGCGCGGCAGGATGGCGCGGATGGTGCCGCGCCGCGTCAGTTCATAGGACACGCCGATCGCATCCAGCCGGCCGCCGGTGTAATGCACGATTTCATCGGTCAGCCCGGCCGGACTTGGAATGGCAAGCAGTTCGAGCAGCGTTGTCTTCAGGTAGTCGGCATCGATGCGCAGCTTTTCCATGACGGATCAGGTTTGCACGGCAGTGAAGGGAAAGAGCAGGTCGACGAAGCGTTGCGCGGTCGGCTGCGGGTCGTGATTGGCGAGGCCCGGGCGTTCGTTGGCTTCGATGATCACGTACTGGTCCGAGTCCGGCGAGGGCACGAGGAAGTCGAGGCCGACCACCGGGATGCGCAGCGCCCGCGCCGCGGTCTCCGCCACCTCGCGCAGTACCGGATGGAGCTCGGCGGTGACGTCGTGGATGGTGCCGCCGGTGTGCAGGTTCGCCGTCTTGCGCACCTTCACCGGCTGTCCGGCTTCGAGCACCGAATCGTAATCCAGGCCCTGCGCGGCGAGGCAGCGCTCGGTTTCCGTGTCCACCGGAATGCGGCTTTCGCCGCCGGTGGCCGCCGCGCGCCGCGCGCTCTGCCGCTCGATCAGCTGGGCCACGGTCGACGTGCCGTCGCCGACGATCTCCGCCGGCTTGCGGATGGCCGCGGCAACGACCCTGTAGCCGATGACGACGATACGCAAGTCCTGGCCCGAGCAGAATTCCTCGATCACGACGTGGCCGCCTTCCTTCGCCGCACGCTCGATGGCTTCGGCCAGGTGCTCCTCGGTGCGCACGTCGACGCTGATTCCCTTGCCCTGTTCGCCAAGCGCAGGCTTGACGACCACGGACTCGCATTCCTGCAGGAATTCCGCATTGTCCTTCGGGTCGCCGGCGACGATCTGCTTCGGCACGCGCAGCCCGATCGAAGCCAGCCGGCGCGAGGTGAGCACCTTGTCCTGGCACCATGTCATGGCCACGCCGCCGGTCAGTTCGGTGAGCGACTCGCGGCACAGCATTTCATGGCCGGCGTTGCGCAGCTTGAAGATGCCGGCTTGCGCATCGATCACCTCGACGCTGATGCCGCGCCGCCGCGCCTCGTTGATGATGATCATCGCGTAGGGATTGAGGCCGCCGATATCGGTGCTGTCGACGAACAGCTTTTCATTGATGGCATTCTTGTTCTTGACCACGAAGCCCGGCGCCTGCTCGAAGCCGAGCTTGCGGTAGAGGCTGATCGCCGGCTCGTTGTCGTGCAGCACCGACAGGTCGAGGAACTTTCGCCCGCGCGCGGTGAAGTGGCCGATGAGGTAGTTGACCAGCGCGCGCCCGGCGCCGCTCAGCCCGGTCTGCGGATCGACCGCAAGGCACCAGAGGCTGCAGCCGCCCTCGGTGTCGCCGAAGGCTTCGGCATGATCGATACCCATCGCGGTGCCGACGATCTCGCCGGTGCGGTCGTCTTCCGCGATCACGAAGTGGACTGCTGCCGAATTGCGCTGCCGCCACACGGTCTGCTGGTCCACCGGCACCATGCCGCGCATGCTATAGAGGCGGTTGATGGCGGCGATGTCGGCGCGCGTGGTGAGGGGACGCACGGCAATGCCGGACATGGGCGCTTCCTCGGGCATGTCACCCAGGGGCCGGCGGAAGATCAGGGACGGGTCGAGGAACAGTTGGGACGGCGCTTCGGCAAGCACCAGTTGCGGCGACTCCACATGCAGGGCGATGTCGCGCTTTCCCGGCTCCTCCTGCCGCAGGGACTCGGCGAGCACTTGCGGCGATTCAAAGGACGGTCCGTATAGCAACCGGCCCCAGCCGCAATCGATGAAGGCGTTCGGACGGCACGACGCACTTTCTTCCCGGGGAAGCGGGTCGCCGTCGTCGGCATGCCTGAACAAGGCATGGTGCTGGTGGCTTCCATTGATGGAAAGCTCGTGAGGGGAGACGCTCATATTGCTGTCCTCCGAAATAAGATTGATCTGGTATGGCTGGAAGCCACTCAACGCCGGTCAGAGGCCGTTGGTCTGCAACCATGCTTCGAGCAGCGCGATCTGCCAGACCTTGGAACCACGCAAGGGCGTGAGGTGGCTGTCGGGCGATTCCAGCATGTGCTCGATCGCATCGCCGCGGAACAGGCCGCGTTCGCGCGCCGCCCGGGAATCGAGCGTGTCGCGCACGTACTGCAGGAAGTCGCCGCGCAGGTATTTCAGCGCCGGTACCGGGAAATAGCCCTTGGGCCGGTCGATCACCTCGGCCGGGATCACGCTGCGCGCAGCTTCCTTGAGCACATGCTTGCCGCCGTTGGCGACCTTGTGTTGCGCCGGAATGCGGGCGGCCAGCTCGACCAGTTCATGGTCGAGGAAGGGGACGCGCGCCTCGAGACCGAAGGCCATCGTCATGTTGTCCACGCGCTTGACCGGGTCATCCACCAGCATCACCGTGGTGTCCAGGCGCAGCGCGCGGTCGATGGCGCTGTCGGTGCCGGGACGCGTGAAGTGGGCGGCAACGAAGGCGCTGCTCGCGTCCTCGACGCCGATGCCGGGCGCCAGCAGTCCGCACAGCTCCTCGTGGCTGCGGTCGAAGAAGACGCGCTTGTAGACGTCGAGACCGGTATTCGAATCGTGCACGTCGGTGAGCGGCGGATACCAGTGATAGCCGGCGAACACTTCGTCCGCGCCCTGCCCGCTCTGCACCACCTTGCTGTGGCGCGAGACGGCCTGCGACAGCAGGTAGAACGCCACGCAGTCGTGGCTGACCATCGGCTCGGCCATCGCGGCGATCGCCTCGGGCAAGGCCGCCAGCAGGTTGTCGGCGGGGATGTGCAGTTTTTCATGCACCGTGCCGTAGCGGCTGGCGATGAGGTCGGAATACGCGTATTCGTTGCCCGCCTCGCTGCCGACCGACTCGAAACCGATCGAGTAAGTGCGCAGTTCGGACGTGCCGGCTTCCGCCAGCAGGCCGGTGATCAGGCTGGAATCGAGCCCGCCGGACAGCAGCACGCCAACCGGCACATCCGATACCAGGCGGCGCTTCACCGACAGGCGCAAGGCATCGAGCACCTCCGACTTCCAGTCCTCGAAGCTGCGCTTCTCGTCGTCCTCGTTGCGCGTGAAGTCGAGCCGCCACCATTCGCGCACGCTGCAATCGCCGTCCGGCGTCACCTTCATCCAGCAACCGGGCGGCAACTTGCGCACGCCCTTGATGATGGTGTGCGGCGCCGGCACGACGGCATGGAAGCTCATGTAGTAATGCAGCGCCTGCAGGTCGAGCGCCGTATCGACGCCGCCGCCCTTGAGCAGGGCCGGCAGCGTGGAGGCAAAGCGCAGCCTCCGCTCATCCCGCGTGTAGTACAGCGGCTTGATGCCCAGCCTGTCGCGCGCGAAGTATGTGATGCCGCTGTCACGCTCCCACAGTGCGAACGCGAACATGCCGTAGAAGCGCTCCAGCGCCTGCGGCCCCCAGGCATGCCAGGCCTTGATGATGACTTCGGTATCGCCGGTGGAGGCGAACTGGTAACCCTTCTCGCGCAGCTCCGCGCGCAGTTCGTGATGGTTGTAAATGGCGCCGTTGAAGACGACGCCCATGCCGAGCTGGTTGTCCACGAATGGCTGGTGCGCCCGGCTGCTCAGGTCCATGATGGACAGGCGGCGGTGGCCGAAACAACGGCTGCCGAGGCTGAACACCCCTTCGCCGTCGGGCCCTCTCCGCGCCATGCTTTCCGCCATGTCCGCGACCGCTCGAATATCCGCGAATTGCTGGTCGAAACGCAATTCCCCCGCAATTCCACACATGAAGATTCACTCCGGAAAAAAAAAGAAAAGACAGCATGCCTGTCATGCTGCCCACCCTCGTGTAGAGGTTTTGCAAGCAGGTTTTGTTCCTGACAACTTGCCGGACAAGAAAGCTCCTCAATATGCGGAACGTTTTGCCGTCCTGCCAATCAACACCTTGTCCGTCGCATACATTTTTGCAACTTTCCCATGAGAACCTTCCACTGCGACAAGTGCGGGCAGCTCGTCTTCTTTGAAAACGTACGCTGCGAGAATTGCGGCAGCATCCTCGGCTATATCCCGGAGCAGCTCGCGATCTTTGCCTTTGAGAGCGACGCGGAGGGGCTCTTGTGCAGCCCGAATCCCGAGCTCTCGGGCCGCCGCTTCAAGAAGTGCATCAACTATTCGCGTGAAGACGTGTGCAACTGGATGCTGGACGCGGATGAATCGAGCGAGCTGTGCGCCTCCTGCCAGCTCACCCGCATCATTCCGGCGCTCTCGTCCGAGAAAAACCGCGTGTACTGGCAGCGGCTGGAAGCGGCCAAGCGGCGCCTCCTGTACACCTTGTGGGCGCTGCACCTGCAGCCGACGCCCAAGCTGAACGATGCCGACGCCGGGCTTGCCTTCGAGTTTCGCGAAGACATGCCCGGTGAGCATGTGATGACCGGGCACGCTGACGGCGTCATCACCATCAACATTGCCGAAGCCGATCCGGCGCACCGCGAGAAAACGCGCGAGCAGATGCACGAGCCTTACCGCACCCTGCTCGGGCATTTCCGTCATGAAAGCGGCCATTTCTATTTCGACCGCCTGCTCAGCGGGGGTGACTGGCTCGACCGTTTCCGCGAACGCTTCGGCGACGAACGGCAGGACTACGGCGCCTGCCTGCAGCGCCACTACGACAACGGCCCGCCGCCGGACTGGTCGCAGAACTTCGTCAGCGCCTATGCCACCATGCACCCGTGGGAAGACTGGGCCGAGACCTGGGCGCATTATCTGCACATGGTCGATACGCTCGACACCGCCTACGCCTGCGGCATGATGCTCAAGCCGAAACGCCCCGATGAACCCGAATTGGTGATCGACGAACAGCCGGTGCGCAGCGATGATTTCAGCGACATCATCGACGGCTGGTTCTCGCTGTCCTACGTGCTCAACAGCCTCAACCGCAGCATCGGCATGCCCGATCCGTATCCGTTCACGCTGTCGACGCCGGTCATCGACAAGCTGCGCTTCGTGCACGACGTCGTCCGTTCGCGTGCCGGCGGCCATCAATGATTCGTGCAGTCATGCGGTGAGGGAATTTATCGGCCTCATCGTTGTCAGTTGCTACATCCGCCAACGCGAAGCAACGAAGGTCCAATGACTCAACGCCACACCCCGGAACTGTTCGATCCGAACCGACTGTTCGATACGCTGCTGCAGATGCTCGACCTGGAGAACGACGAAGCGCTTGCGCACAGGCTCCATGTCGAGCCTTACCTCGTCAAGCGCGTGCGCGAGGGACAGCATCCGCTCGATCCGTCGCTCTTGATCCGCATCAACGAAGCTACCGACATCAACATGCGCGAGCTGCGCCGGATGATGGGCGACCGGCGCAATGAATACCGGCTCGACCAGGTGCCGCAGCCCGTGGTTGCGCCGGTGAAGGAAGCGGTGGAAAAGCACGAGGAAGGCGAGGAACGGGAAAAGCTGCGCCGCTCCTTCGAGCGCGACGATACCGGCCTGCCCAACTTCGTGCAGTGGTCCTGAGACCGCTGTCTCCTGAACCGTCCTAGATCGGCTGCATCTTCTCGAACATCGGCGACGCCTTGATCGCATCGCGCACGTCGGCATACCGCGTCTGGTACTCGCTGACCTGCGCGTCGTACTCCTCGCGCCCGATATGGTTTCCCAGCTGGTAGGCGATTGCTTCGGTCAGCTCCTTGCTCAACGGCGACGATAGGTCGAAATGCCGCACCGCCCAGATCTTGCGCGATGCGCGGTCGACCAGCACGAGCTGCAGCCGGTACCTGCCATCGCGCGTCAGGATCTCCGGCGTCGGCCGCGTTTCGGGCGGATACAGGAAGACATGGAATTGCGCATCCCCGCTCATGTGGTCGCCGATCTGCCACGGCACGATGGCGATGTCGCGCTCGCGTAGCAGGCCGAGCCAGCAATCCGCATCGTTCACATGGCGGGCGATATCGTCGGTAATGCCGGAAAAAAACAGGCGCAGTTCCGGCCCCTCCTTTGAAAATTCGAAAACGGCCGCATCTTCATCAGGCAGATTGCCCGGATACAGTTTGCCGGCTTCCAGCATGTCAGGCGTCATAGGCTCTCCCGGTTGTTGACCGTTTGAGTACGCCATGGGCCGAAAAATCCGGCACCGGCGGGAGCAAGGGATGCTCCATGTCAAGAACAGGGATCGTGGAGGCTGGCATTCTTATTGCACGTTCTCGTGCACTTGTACTGATTTTCGGATTTGCAAGCGGCGGCTTCACCCATGCTTGTCGTATGGCCGGCGCACTCCGATCCCGAAGGCAACCGGCGAGCAATCTGAAGCCTTGAACCACCCAATTTCAAGAAACGTAAAAAATGCAAACAATGACCTACTACATGGATAATCTGAAGGCCACTGCAGAGATCCAGGAAACCGACGTCGGCGGTGGCCGCATCCTTGCTGTCGTCTCCATCCTGGAGGGTTCGCACGAACCTTCCCAGCGTTCGCACCACACCATCGTGTTCGAGCCCGGCACGGGCAAGAGCATCGTCGAAGCCACCAAGACGCTCGTGCATAACCTGATGCACAAGCACCATCTCCGAAAGCCTGCCGCGTAAAAATTACGCAGCAATCCTCCAACTCAGGCGCGGGTGCCTTGCACCTGCGCCCCCCGTTTCCCCGCGCGCTGGCGCATGGCCCGGTTTTGCGACTGCAGGATGCCGTCGATGCGCTCCGAGGCCACCCGCGCCATGTGCTGAGCCTCTTCACCATGGGGAAAGAATTCCGGGCAGCGATAGCTCAGCCATGCATAGGCCGAGTACAGCTTGCAGTTGTCCTCCACCTCCTGCAGCGTTTCGCGCGACGCGTGCGTGCCGATCGATTCGAGCGTGCTCGCATGTCCGCGCGCCAGTGCGCGCGCCCACTTCTGCCACGCTGCATGCAGTGACGGAATGCGCGACGAGATCGGCACCAGCGACAGGGTGAACTTGTCGGCCAGCGTCAGCGGCAGCGTGTCGAGCCAGAGCGCGCGTTCGGCCTGCTCTTCAGTGATGCGCGGAGCGAAGAAGCCGTCGGGAACATCGATATCGGTCTCGAAGCGCTTGAGCAGCTTCGCCAGCGCCTGTTCGCCGGTGACCGAGGTGATGCGGTTCAGGTGTTCGAGCGTGGGCGCGACGGAAAAGCCGAGTGACGAGACCGGCGGCACCTTTTCCTTGAGCAGCGCGCGGATCACATAGTGCGTGTCGTCGTCGAAGCCGGCGACGAAGCCTTCCTCGTGCACGCCGAAGCGCCCCGCCCGTCCGGCGATCTGCTTGGCAAGCGCGGCCGTCAGTTCTTCTTCCTCGACGCCGTTGTACTTGACGGCGGTAGTCATCACCACGCGCTGGATCGGCAGGTTCAGGCCCATCGCGATGGCGTCGGTGCCGACCACGATATCCGCGCTGCCCTCCCGGAAGCGTGCGGCCTGCGCGCGCCGCACTTCCGGCGAGAGGTTGCCGTACACGGTGGCCACCGAGAATCCGCTTTCGGTGATCATGTCGCGCCACATCAGCACTTCGCGCCGCGAGAAGGCGATCACGGCGTCGCCGCGCCGCAGGTTGCGCAGCTTGCGCACTGGTTGTCCTTCCATCGACAACGGCGCCTTGCGGGTGAGCGTCTTCACTTCGAGCGGACAGTCGAGGCGCTTGGCGAGCGCTTCGATGGCGCGGCGCGCTTCGGGGGCGCCCACGAGATACACGACGTTGGCCGGCGCACCGCACACCGCGGCTGTCCATGCCGCGCCGCGGTCGCGGTCGCCCAGCATCTGGATCTCGTCGATCACGGCAACCTCGACACGCGTCTTGGTATCGAGCATTTCCACGGTGCTGGCGACGTGTGTGGCGCCCTCCACTTCCCGGCGCTCTTCGCCGGTGACGAGGCTCACCTTGAGCCGCTCGCCCTTGCGCTCCACTTCGCACAGGCGCTCATAGTTTTCCAGCGCCAGCAGGCGCAGGGGGGCGAGATAGACGCCGCTCTTTGCCTTGGCCAGCGCTTCCATCGCCTCGTGCGTCTTGCCGGAATTGGTCGGCCCCAGCAGCGCGATGAAGCGACGCGGCAGGCGATGCGCGAGCTCGAAGGTCGCCGGGTATTCCGCAAGGTTGATGCTCTCGCGCGTACGCGCCGCGTTCCATGCTTCCTGCTGGCGCTCGATGGCGTGGATCAGGCGCTGCTCGATGCGGTCGAGCACATGGTCGACCGGCGATGAGGATTCCTTCAGGGCAAGCACATGCAGGAAGTCGGCGGCATCGAGGCCGTGATCGTCCGCACGGGACGCAAGCGCCTCGACGAATTCGCACACCTTGGCATGCAAGGCGCGCCTTGCCTTCGGGTGCACGCGTTCCCGCACCAGCGCGAGTCTTTTCTCGCCGGACAGGTTGCGCCATTTGCTCGCGTTGGCGAGCACCCCGTCAGGCGGAACAAGATCATAGGGAATGTGCAGGCCGCCGGCTTCGGCTATGCCTGCAAAGCGGATCATGACGCGGCCTTCGAGTTTGGCCAGTGCCGCGCCTTCCGCACGGAGGTGCTGCTCCAGGGCATCGGCCAGCACGCTTTCATTGTCGGGGACCTGCCCCGGGGTTTCCTGCTCGGTCGGGTTCATGCGAATAGGATGTCTTGCCTGAGTTGCGGTTCCGCGCAGTATGCCATTCCCTGCGCAAACCGTTCTTGCCGCAAGACATCCCGCCGCTGCCGCCTTACATCAGTTCGACCGCCATCGCCGTGCCTTCGCCGCCGCCGATGCACAGCGTTGCCACGCCGCGCTTGAGCCCGCGCTTCTTCAGCGCCCCGAGCAGGGTGGCAATGATGCGTGCGCCGGAGGCGCCGATCGGATGGCCAAGCGCGCAGGCGCCGCCGTTCACGTTCACGATGTCGTGCGGCAGGCCGAACTCCTTCATCAGCGCCATCGGCACGGCGGCGAAGGCTTCGTTGACTTCGTACAGGTCGAAGTCCCTGGTCGATGCATCGATTCGGTCCATCAGCTTGCGCACCGCGCCCACGGGCGCCGTCGTGAACCATGCGGGATCCTGCGAGTGTGTGGCATGGCCGAGGATGCGGGCCACCGGCGCGACGCCCAGCCTGTCCGCTGTCGAGGCGCGCATCAGCACGAGCGCCGCCGCGCCGTCGTTGATCGACGACGAGGATGCGGCCGTGATCGTGCCGTCCTTTTTGAACGCCGGCTTCAGCGACGGAATTTTTTCCAGGCGTGCCTTCGTCGGGCCCTCGTCCTTCGTTACCTGGATCGTTCCTTCGCGCGTCTCGACTGCCACCGGCACGATTTCCCAGTCGAAGCTGCCGTCGGCGGATGCAGCCTGCGCGCGCTTGACCGATTGCACGGCGAAGGCATCCTGCTCCTCGCGCGTGAAGCCGTACTTCGCCGCGCAATCTTCGGCGAACACGCCCATCGCCTGGCCCTTCTGGTAGGCATCCTCGAGGCCGTCCAGCGCCATGTGGTCATAGATGGTGCCGTGGCCGATGCGGTAGCCGCCGCGTGCCTTCGGAATGAGGTAAGGCGCATTGGTCATCGATTCCATGCCGCCTGCCACCACCACATCGTTGGTCCCGGCCAGCAGCGAGTCGTGCGCGAGCATCGCGGCCTTCATGCCGGAGCCGCACATCTTCGACAGCGTCACGGCCCCTGCCGAGTAAGGAAGGCCCGCCTTGATCGCCGCCTGCCGCGCGGGCGCCTGCCCCTGGCCGGCCATCAGGCAGTTGCCGAACAAGACTTCCTGGACGGCGTCGGTGGCAATGCCGGCGCGCTCGATCGCGGCCTTGATGGCTGCGGCGCCAAGGTCGTTGGCCGACAGGGAAGAGAACGCGCCCTGGAAAGCGGCGATCGGCGTGCGGGCCGCGCTGACGATGACAATCGGATCTTTCATGATGATGCTCCTTTACGGTTTACGGGAGTTTCTGTTGGAGGAAGGCGACGGCCTTGCCGATCACGGCCGGGTCTTGCACGATGCGGCGATGTCCGAGCCCGGTGACTTGCATCAGCTCCGCCGATGGCCAGCGTGCCTGCAGCCGGCGGCTTTCCTCGCAGGGCACTTCCTTGTCGGCCTTATCGTGGATCAGCAGCGCCGGATGTGCCAGGCCGCGCACGATGGCGTCCTCTTCAAGCTGTTGCGGATCGATGCCGATCGCTTCGTGCACCAGTCCGCGGAAGCGGATGAATCCCGCTTCGTCGAGTCCGCAGGCTTGCGCGAAGCGCTGCAGCACGCGCTCGAACGATGCCGGCCCGGCGATATGGACGCTGGCGCCGGCGTTCAATCCATGCGTCATTGCGTAGAGCGACGCAGGAGAGCCGGCGGAGTGGGCGATGACGGCATCGATCGTCCCGATCGCCTCGCGCGATGCGAGCACCGCCTTGCCCATTTCGACGACGTGACCCTGCGCGCCTTCGGAATCGCCATGTGCAGGAGCATCGAAGGCAGCCACACGGAATCCGGCCTGCAGCAATGCCTGCGCAAAGCCATGCAGGTGTGCGGCGAGGCTTTCCCAGCCGTGCACCAGCAATACCGTCTTCGTGCCGCTGCCCGCGGTGTAGCCGCGCAAGACGTTGCCTTGGTAGCGGAAGGCGAGCGGCGTGGCGCCGGGGAGCGCGGTTACGGTTTGCGCGCTATTGCCGTTGCGGCGCGGATGGAGAAAATACGCACAGGCGGTTTCGGGGGACATGGTCGGTATCCTTGTTCAGGCCGTAGCCGCGGCGGCGGTGCGCGGCACCGGCTTCGCTTCGCGGATGGGCAGGTTGGCGATCGCCGCGGCAAGCGCGAGGACGATGTCCGCGTACCACATCCAGTTGTAATTACCGAAGCCGGCGAAGGCGAGACCACCCAGCCAGGCACCGAAGAAGCCGCCGATCTGGTGCGACAGCAGCGTCAGGCCGAACAGCGTCGCGAGATAGCGCGTGCCGAACAGCTTGCCGACGAGGCCGGCGGTGGGCGGCACCGTTGCCAGCCAGGTGAAGCCGAGCGCGGCGGCGAAGATGTAGAAGGTCCATTCGGTCTTCGGCGCAAGCAGGTAGATCACGATCATCACGGCGCGGCTGCCGTACATGGCGGCCAGGAGATACTTCATCCGCATGCGGGAAGACAGCGCGCCCGCAGTCAGACTGCCGGCGATGTTGAACAAGCCGATCAGCGCGAGCGCGGTGGCGGACACGCCGGCAGGCAGGCTGCACAGCGCCACTTCGCCCGGCAAATGGGTGACGAGGAAAGCGATGTGGAAGCCGCAGGTGAAAAAGCCTGCGTGCAGCAACAGGTAGCTCGGGTCGCGCAGTGCGATCTTCAGCTGCTGCTTCAGGCCGACGTGCGAAGGATCGGCTGCCTGCGGCTGGGATGCAGGCGCACTGCGGCGGCGCAGCGGCCATGCAAGCGGAATGGTCAGCAGCGTCGTGGCCGCCATGGTCAGCATCGCCGCCACCCAGCCCGCGCCGTTGATGATCGCTTGCATGAGCGGCGCGAAGACGAACTGGCCGAAGGAGCCGCCCGCATTGATGAAGCCCGCGGCAAACGCACGGCGTTCGGCGGGAAGGCGCTGCGACGTGGCGCCGATCAGGATCGAGAAACTGCCCGCGCCGGCGCCCGCCGCGCTCAGGATCCCGAGCGTCATCAGCAAGCCCCACTGGGAGTCCATGAACGGCGTGAGTGCGGTGCCGACGGCCAGCATGATGGCGCCGGCGACAATCACCTTGCCCGGCCCGTGCTTGTCCGCGATCGCGCCGAAGATCGGCTGCGACGCACCCCACATGAACTGGCCGACCGCCATCGCGAAGCTGATCGACACGATGCCGAGGCCGGTCGAAGTATTGATGGGTGAGACGAACAGCCCGGTAGTCAGGCGCGCGCCCATGGTGATCATCAGGATCGCCGCCGCCGCCAGGGTCAAGAGCCACGCCGCGCGCGGCGTCATTTCAGTCTGGTTTTGCATCCTTCCTCCTTGCGCCCGGCGCATCAGATGTATATGCATATATTCGCGAATCGATTATAGTGTATGTACATCCTTTTTGTGCACTGCGCTGAAAAATACCTGCTTTTACCCCCACCATCACGCGAGACAAGTAATGAACCTGCAAGAACCCTTGAAAGAGTGGCAAGCCGACGAGGCTGCCGTGCGTCCCTCCCTGATGCCGGCCGGCGTGGCCTCCCGCGAGCAATTGCGCGAGCACGCCGGTGTGGATTTCCTGCGCGGCATCATGCGGGGCGAACTGCCGCCCGCGCCCATCGCCGAGCTGCTGGACTTCGTCCCTGTGAAGGTGGAGCCCGGCCTCGTGGTGTTCCAGGGAACGCCCGGGCCGCAGCACTACAACCCCATCGGCTCGGTACACGGAGGCTACGCGGCCACGCTGCTCGACTCCTGCGTCGGCTGCGCCATCCACAGCCTGCTCCCCGCCGGCAAGGGCTACACCACGCTGGAGCTGAAGATCAACTTCGTGCGCGCGCTGACCGACAAGACCGGCCCGATCCGTGCCGAAGGCAAGGTCATCCATCTCGGCGGCCAGGTCGCAACGGCCGAAGGGCGCATCGTCGACGCGCAAGGCAAGCTGTACTCGCACGCCACCACGACCTGCCTCGTGTTCCCCATCTAAGCGGACATGCAGCCGGGAGACCCGGCTGCATCGCTTCGTTACAACTGCGTGGCCCCGCCGTCGACATAGATGGTCGACCCAGCCATGTACGAAGATTCCGGCGACAGCAGGAAGGCAACGGCTGCTGCCACCTCTTCCGGCTTGCCGTAGCGCTTCATCGGATTGCTTTCCTTGATCCGCGCGACCATCCCCGCCGCCGCCTCCTTCGGTATGCCGCCGGTGCGCTGCCAGATCGGCGTCTCGACGGGGCCGGGACTCACGGCATTCACGCGGATGCCGCGTCCGAGCAGTTCACCCGAGAAGGTGCGCGCCATCGAACGTACCGCCGCCTTCCCGGCCGAATAGACCGCCGTCATCGGCGACCCCGTCTCCTGCGCGACCGACGCGTTCACGACAACAGCCGAACCGGCAGCCAGCAGGGGAATCGCCTTCTGGATCGTGAAGAACACGCCCTTGACGTTGGTATTCATCAGCGTGTCGTAGGTCGCCTCGGTCACCGTCTCGATCGGTTGGAAAGTCGCGATCCCGGCGTTTGCGAACAGCCCATCTAGCCGGCCGTACCGCTCGCGGATGCCGGCATACAGGCGATCGAGATCGCCCAGGCTCGTCACATCCGCAACAACGCCGTTCGCATTGGCACCGATCGCCTCGACGGCCGCATCCAGGCTGTTGCGGTCGCGGCCGGTGATGATCACCTTGCCGCCCTCCTCCGCCACCCGTTTCGCCGTCGCCAGACCGATGCCGCTGTTGCCGCCGGTGACCAGCACGACTTTGTCCTTGAATCTCATTTGCATTCCTTTCAGAAGAAAAAGCGATCCCCGGAGCGGTCCCAGTCACTCCCGTGTCGCAGATCGATAGTGAAATCCGGCAAAACCGCGCCGGCTCATAATCATGATGACTATCATGATTAAATTTATTATGATGGCCATCATGTATAAAGTCAAGGATGGATCATGAAAGTCTCACGCGAGCAGATGGCGGTTAATCGCGAGCGCATCCTGGAGGCGGCCGGCAGGCTGTTCCGCGAACGCGGATTCGACAACGTCGGGGTCGCCGACGTGATGCGGGAAGCGGGCATGACGCATGGCGCGTTCTACGGTCATTTCGCCTCGAAGGAAGCACTGGCCGCGGAAGCGGCGGCGCATGCGCTGGAAAAGACCACGGCGCGATGGAACGAAATTCTCGACAGTGCAGGCGAGCGCGGATTGCGCGAGATCGTCGACAGCTACCTGTCGCCGAAGCACCGCGACGCGCCCGGAGGGGGCTGCGCGATCGCATCCCTCGGTGCGGAAGTGTCGCGGCAGGAATCCGAACTGCGCGAAGCCTTTGCCGGGGAAATCGGGCAGATGCTGGAGGCGCTGGCGGCGTACATGCCGGGGAATTCGCAGGAACATCGGAAGGAACAGGCGATGGCCTTGCTGGCGCAGATGGTCGGGGCGATTGTAATCAGCCGGGCGCTGGGGAGGAAGGCGATGTCGGATGAGGTGCTGGCGGCGGCGCGGAAGGCGGTGAAGTTGGGGTCTTGATGCAGAGGCATCAGAATATCGGCCGGCCCAAAACAAAATGCGGGTTAGCAGCTTTTGACTGCTAACCCGCATCGATACTGGTGCTGATGAGAGGAGTCGAACCTCCGACCTACTGATTACGAATCAGTTGCTCTACCAACTGAGCTACATCAGCGAAAACGCGCATTTTACCAAAAAAAGTTACTGCTCCGCTAGTGCGG
>Ga0196971_1000106_pt1 | contig 81681 bp, 78 predicted proteins | sample S1v_1013CmetaG_FD_148660 | JGI IMG/M metagenome (GOLD analysis project Ga0196971, IMG submission 148660) | Soil microbial communities from Anza Borrego desert, Southern California, United States - S1+v_10-13C | ecosystem: Environmental > Terrestrial > Soil > Desert | place: USA: California...
CAGGCCGACCTGAAGAATGGAAACTGCCTTGCGCGCTATCCCGCCGGAAGCCGCACCGTTCACAAGCCGGTCGATCCGCAGGCGCACCGCATGTTTGCTGAAAGGATCGCGGCGGTTCCGCCAGAACACCGCTAGCGGCGCGCGCGGTTCATCCTTACCTGCTGGCGCTGCGCGTAATTTCTGTTTGACACGTCAAACCGATACCTGAAGGGGCGGCCGCTTTGCCTGATGCGATTTGATTCTTTAGTAGAACGCTGAGCAATACGGGCGGTCACGCGTCCACGCTGCTTTCCGCCAGAACCTTGGTGACCGGCACCAGTCGAACCAGGCAGGCGGCGGAAAAGAGCGTGCCTGCTTTGTCTCCGCATCCCGGCAAGGAGATCCTGTGGAGCCGACCATTGATATCTACCGGCTGATCGTCGAACAGGCTGTCGATCCCATCTTCGTGAGCGACAGCCAGGGTCGAGCAGCCTATGCAAACCCGGCGGCGTTGCAATTGTTCGGATTCTCGCGGGAAGAGCTTGCGGGCAAGGTCCTGCATGACATGCTGCACGGGCAGCATCCCGACGGCCGTCCCTTTCCGCGCGACGCCTGTCCGCTCTACCGCGCCTGTGTCACGGGCGCGGCCGTCAATGACTGCATTGCTTCCTTCATCCGCAAGGATGGCATCTTCGTCACGCTATCCTGCACCTGCATTCCGGTTGATCTCGGCGGTGAAACCGGCCAGGTGTTTTTTGCGCGTGACGTCACTGCGCGGCTCGAAGCCGCGCAGGCACTGGCCGAAAGCGAGCAGCGCTTCCGCCTGATCGCCGATTCCATGCCGCAGCTGGTGTGGATCATGTCACCCAAAGGAAAGATCACCTATATCAACGAGCGTTTCCGCCAATACGTCGGCGCCGCCGTCGAGTTTGGGACCGACGCCAAGGCATCGCAGCCGGTGCACCCGGACGACCTTGCCCATACCGAGGCCGTGCTGGCGGAAGCAATGCGCACCGGCGCCGAGTTCCGCATCGAGCACCGCGGCCGCGCCGCGGACCGCAGCTATCGCTGGTTCCTGACGCGCGGCGTGCCGCTCAAGAATGCGCAGGGAGATATCCTTGCCTGGTACGGTTCCTCGACCGATATCGACGACATCCGCCGCGCCGGTGAAGCGCTGCTGCGCAGCCAGGAAACATTGCGGCTTGCCGCGGAATTGACCGGCCTCGGCCTGTGGGAGTATTACACCGAGACCGGCGAGCTGGTATGGGATGAAACCACGCGGCGCGCCTATGGCGTGCCGCTGCAGGGGCCGGTCAGCTACAAGGAATTCATCGACCGCATCCACCCGGACGACCGCAAGCGGGTCGACCGGGTGGCACGCCGCTTTACGGTACGCGGCAGCACCGGGCGCCTGTTTACCGAATACAGGATCATCCGCCAGAACGACGGCGCCGAGCGCTGGCTCAAGGTGAACGGCGAATCGCTGCAGGACCGGGACGGTACCACGCGTTTTGTCGGCACCACGCTCGACATCACCGAAAGCAAGCTGGCCGAGCAGCGCATCCGGGATGCGTCGCGCCGCGACACGCTGACCGGGTTGCCGAACAGGGCGCTGCTGTTCGAATACTGCGAACACCTGCTGGCGATCGCGCAGCGCACCAGAAGCAGCGGCGCCCTGCTGTTCATCGATCTCGACCGCTTCAAGCCGATCAACGACACCCATGGCCACGACGTCGGTGACCAGGTGCTGCGGCAGGTGGCGCAGCGGCTGACCGCATGCACGCGGCAGGAAGATGTCGTCGGCCGGCTCGGCGGCGACGAATTCGTGGTCGCGTTGCCGCATCCCGACGACGTGCACGGCCCGGCCACGGTGGCGGGCCACCTGGTGGAGCGGATCAGCGAACCCTACCATGTCGGTGAACTGCAGCTGCATTTGTCGCCGTCGATCGGCATCAGCCTGTATCCGCGCCACGGCGACAACCTGGACGCGTTGATCAAATGCGCCGATGCGGCAATGTACGAGGCGAAGAAAGCCGGACGCAAGCGCTACCGGTTCTATACGCCGGCGCTCGAGCACGGCCAGGACCCGTACATGCAGCTCGAACTGCGCTTGCGCGACGCGGTCGAGCACGGAGAACTGCTGCTGTTGTACCAGCCGATGATGAATCTGGGGACCGGTGCGATCGCCGGCGTCGAGGCGCTGCTGCGCCTGCCGATGGGCGACGGCGTCGACCTGGTGCCGGAGCAGTTCCTGCACGTGGCGGAAGCGGCCGGACTGATCAACCGGATCGGCGAATGGGTCGCGCAGGAAGCGTGCAGCCAGCACCAGCGCTGGCGCGAGGACGGGCTGCCGCCGATAAGCGTCGCGATCAACGTCGCCGCGCAGCAGTTCCGCCAGCGCTCCTTCATCGCCTATCTAGCGCACAGCATGCAGCACAGCGGCATGGACCCTTCCTGCCTGCAAATTGAGCTCAAGGAAAGCACCGTGCTCGAGGATGTGCACGACACCATCGCCGCCCTCGAGGAGATCCGCGCGCTCGGCATCCGTGTCGCGCTCGATGATTTCGGTGTCGGTTATTCCAGCGTGCGCCTGCTGAGCAGCCTGCCTCTGGACAAGTTGAAAATCGACCAGTCCTTCGTCAACGGCATTGGCCGCGATGCGAAGAGCCAGGTGATCGCCGACAGCGTGCTCGCGCTCGGGCGTTCTCTCAACCTGCAGGTGGTCGGGGAAGGGATCGAGTCCGGGGAGGTCGTCGATTACCTGCGCGCGCATGGCTGCGACGAGGCGCAGGGATATTACTTCAGCAGGCCAATGGCGGCCAACGAGTTCGCCGCCTGGTATCGCGGCGGCCGGGCGGAAAGGCGGGCCCTGCAATAGAGATTCATCCGGCGACGGTCATCGAAGTTTCACATGGCCGTCATTGCGGCGTCACAAACGCAACGTAGGATGCCGGCCGTGGACAAGGCATCCCTGCATTTCTCCGGAATCGATCTCGTGAATCCCGACATCGTGATCGTGCGCGACGGCGACGGATATCGTCTGCTGCACGGCCATCTTCGGCTGGCCAATGTGCTGCGCCTTTCAGGGGAAATCGAAGTCGAAGTCAGGGGGGAGGGCAAGGTGACGGTGGTGAAAACGCGCACCGGCTATGTGGTCGGAAAGGGCGCGAAGCGCTTTCCGCTCAATCGATGCTGATTGCCATGGCCACATACAAGCCCACTACAACAAGGATAGCCTAATGAATGATTTCACCCGGCACGACCTGCTGACCGACCCGGAAGATGTCGGCACCAACGATTCCGCCAATCCCAGCTTCGAGAGCGTGCTCAACGCGCGCCTCTCCAGGCGCTCGCTGCTCAAGGGCACGTTCGGCGCAGCGACCACGGTTTTCTTCGGCGGCAGCCTGGCCGCCTGCGGCGGCACCGGGAATGCGGTGGCATCCGCCGGCGCTGTGGAATCGAAGACCCTGAAGCTCAGCTTCAATGCGGTCGCCAAGAGCGTGGCCGATGCGGTGACCGTGCCCGCCGGCTATACCGCGAGCGTGCTGTACCGTCTCGGCGACCCGATCGCCGCCGCCGTCCCCGATTACAGGAATGACGGCACCGACAGCGGCGCGTCGTTCGCGCAGCGCGCCGGTGACCATCATGACGGGATGCATTTCTTTGGCCTCGGCGCCGACGGCAAGTACAGCCCCTCTGCAAGCGATCGCGGCCTGCTGGTGATGAACCACGAAGCGATCACGCCGGCCTATCTGCACAAGAATGGCGTGACCATCGACGGCGCCGCGCTGAGCAGGTACCCGTCGGCGATCACCAATACGATGACGCGTACCGTCGCCGACGAAGTGATCAAGGAACTGAACGCGCACGGCGTGAGCATCATCGAGGTTCGCCGCGACGGCAATCGCATCAGCTACCGCAGGGACTCCGCATACAACCGCCGCATCACCACCTTCACCGAGATGACGATGTCGGGACCGGCCGCCCGCACGCCATACATGGTCACTGCGTATTCCCCGGACGGATCGAAAACGCGCGGCACCGTCAACAACTGCGCCAACGGCTACACGCCGTGGGGCACCTACCTCACCTGCGAAGAAAACTGGGCCGGCTATTTCCGGCGCATCGCGGCCACCGACAACCCCAATCGCAGCGCGAAGGAGCTGGCATCGTTCGCGCGTTACGGCGTGGCGGGAACGGGACGCGAGCTGTGGGCGACGGCAGCGGCGGCGGCCGCCGGCGATACATCGTTTTCGCGTTGGAATGCGATGAAGACCGGCAGCTCGGCAGACGGCAGCGACGACTTCCGCAACGTCGCCAATACCTTCGGCTGGGTGGTCGAGATCGACCCGTTCAATCCGGCGTCGACACCGAAGAAACGCACCGCCCTGGGCCGCTTTGCGCACGAGGGCGCATGGCCCGGCCCGGTCGTGCCCGGCAAGCCGCTGGTCTGGTACATGGGCTGCGACTCGCGCAATGAATACATCTACAAGTACGTGTCGAACAAGGCCTGGGACCCGAGCGATGCCAACAAGGGCATGGCAGCGGGCGACAAGTACCTCGACGACGGCCGGCTGTATGTGGCCAAGTTCAATGCCGACGGCAGCGGCCAGTGGCTAGAACTGCAATTCGGCAGCAACGGCATCACCGGCGCCAATGCGGCCTATCCGTTCGCCGATCAGGCCGACGTGCTGGTCAACACCCGCCTGGCCGCCGACGCCGCCGGCGCGACGAAGATGGACCGCCCGGAATGGGGCGCGGTCAATCCGGCCAACGGCGAGGTCTACATGACCCTGACCAACAACAATTCGTCCAACCGCACGCTCGCCAACGCGGACGCCGCCAACCCCCGGTTCTACAATGATCCGAAGGGCAGCGCCGGCACCGCGCAGAAGGGCAACCCGAACGGCCATATCATCCGCTGGGCGGAAAACGATGGCAATGTGGCGGCGACCGGGTTCAAGTGGGATGTGTTCCTGTTCGGCGCGCGCGCTACTGCCGACGCGGCCAGCATCAACGTCTCCAACCTGACCTCGGCCAACGATTTTTCCAGCCCGGACGGCTTGTGGTTCTCCCAGTCCACCGGACTGCTGTGGATACAGACCGACGACGGCGCCTATACCGATGTCACCAACTGCATGCTGCTGGCGGCGGTGGCGGGCAAGGTCGGCGACGGCACCAGGAAGACCATCACGAATGTCGACGGCAGCAACAGCAGGTCGGTGGATACCTATGTCGGCGCGGCGCTCGGCGAAACCAACCTGCGGCGCTTCCTGGTCGGCCCGAAGGAATGCGAAATCACCGGCATCGCGGAAACGCCGGATGGCAAGGCACTGTTCGTCAACATCCAGCACCCGGGCGAAGACAGTGCGCCCGATTTCAACAATCCCGGCAGCTTCGGCAGCCACTGGCCGGATGGGGGAAATGCGCGCCCGCGCTCGGCGACCATCGTGATTACGAAGGATGACGGTGGGACGGTCGGCGGAGGCCTGTCCTAGTGGGCTGAGCCAAGAGGCGAAAAGGATCTCCAACTTTGCCCTCCCCTTTGCGGGGAGGGATTTTTTTTGCAACGTGAAGTCGCTTCCGGCCTGTCGGTCCGGCGCGCGGTGCGCATGCCGCCGATCCTGTCACCGCATAAGCCCTAGTAGGCCATCCAGATGAATTTGATAAACAGGTAGGGTGGGTAGAGCGGAGCGAAACCCACCAAGTGCCTCGACGGGCGTAGCCAAAACGGCGGGTTTCGCCTGCGGCTTTACCTCGGCGGCCCCACCCACCCTACAGGTTCATCTGGACGATCTGCTAGCGGATGATCCCCGCCTTCGCAAACGTCTCGCTCGATGTCCCGCTCAGATGCGACCGCAGCCACTTGTGCGCGGGGCTGCGGGTATCGCGCTCATGCCAGAGCATGTCCACATGCACGTCCGGCAGGTCGAACGGCAGTTCCTTCGTGATGAGGGCGCCGGTAATGCCGGTGGACGCGATCAGGTGGCGCGGCAGCACGGTGATCAGGTCGGAGGTCGCGACCACCCGGCCCGCCGTGAAGAACTGGTTCACCGTCAGCAGGATGCGCCGCTCGCGCCCGATCTTGGCCAGCGCCTCGTCCACCAGGCCGTGCGCGCGGCCGGAAAAACTCACCAGCAGGTGATTCGCCGCGCAGTAGCTGTCCACCGTCAGTTCCTTGTCGGCCAGCGGGTGGTCCTTGCGCATCACGCAGACGTAGCGTCCCGAATACAGCTGCTCATGCCGGATCGGCGACACCGAGGCGCCCTGCCCGCCTGCCAGCTGGGCCACCACGCCGGGGAAGAAGCCGACTGCGAGATCGATGTCGCCGCGCAGCAGCATCGGCCGCGGTTCGCGCGTTGTCAGCGGCACCATGCGGATGGTCAGCTTCGGCGCGTCGCGCTCGATGGAGCGCACCAGCGCCGGCAGCCACAACGCGGCGGTCGCGTCCGCCATCGCCATGCGGAAGGTGTTTTGCGCGTGCGCGATGTCGAAATTCTGTTCCGGCGCGATCGCTTCTTCCAGCTCGCTCAATGCCCGCCGCACCGCCGGCCACAGGTTTTCCGCGCGCGGCGTCGGCTTCACGCCATGCGCGGTGCGGATCAGCAGGTCGTCGTTGAGCGCGTCGCGCAGGCGGCGCAGCGCGTTCGATACCGCCGGCTGCGTCATCGCCAGCCGGTTGGCGGCTCGGGTCAGGTTCTGTTCGGTCATGACGGCGTCAAAGACGCGCAGCAGGTTCAAGTCCAGCGTCAGAAAACTCATGATCCACCGTAAGGCATTGATTAATAAAAGTAAAATATTTCCTGGTATTCACAGGAATTATAGCTGATATGCTCAAAGGAAATTGGTTTTATAACTGACCTGTGCATATACTGCAGTGCAACAAAGCATTTTCGCGATTCAGTATTGCCAGGGAGTAAACCATGTCCGCGCTTTCACTTGCCATTCCTGCCGAAGCCATTATCGCCCACGCGATGGCGATTTCCCGTCCGCTGCTCGGTCTCGGCGTGCTGGCCGCAGTCATGGTGATGTTCAAGCCCCTGCTGGTGGGCCTGCTGCGCGCCGCGCTGCTGGTCGTCAAGCCACGCAAGTCGCTGGAAGAGCGTGCTGCGCGCAGCATGCTGGAAAGCGTGATGATGCTCAACCGGATGGCCCGCGACCTCGACCGCACCCAGCCCGGTCTGGCCAATGAATTGCGCGCGCTCGCAGCACGCAATTAAGCAGTCAAGCAACGTGAACTAATCCCGCGATCGCGAACCAAACATGACCACTTTAGCTTATCGCTCCGGCCCGGCACCGCTGACTTTCCTGGTGCAGCGTGTTCGACGCTCGCGCAGCCTCGCCTCGATGCTGCCTGCGCTGCTGTCGAGCGGCGTGATGACCTTCGTAATCACCGGCGTGATGCACCTGATGTGGAGCGGTATCGACGGACGCTGGATCGAAAGCTGGCTGACCGCCTGGCCGATCGCGTTTCCGGTTGCGTATGTGGTCGGCCCCCTGGTCTCCAGGCTGAGCGCCGCAACTTCGGCGCCGGCTGCGCGTACATCGTCCACCGGCGGCCTTGCGTTCGCCGATATCGCCGACGTGTCGCAGCGCGTGACGGCACGCCACGGTTACCCGGTTCTGCGCGGACTGAAGCCGGCAAACGACTTCAGCGCGGTGTAAGAACACCTGTTGTCTCCTCCTCCCTCCTAAGGAAGGATTCGCCCCGCCAGCCATCGTGCCGCGGGGCTTTTTTCTGGACGCGAATCTCGCGATAAACTGTCGCCCGAGGGGTGCACGCACCCGGTCGTTGTCATGTTCTGTCGGGAGACGCCATCAATGCGCAAGATTCCAGCTTCCATGCTCCGCCTGCTGCCGTGGCTGCCTGCGGCCCTGTTCCTCGCCGCCTGCTCGAGCGCGACCAAGGTCACTGTGCAGGAAGACTTTGCGTCAACCGATACCTTTGCGCACAGTTTTCCGGGCAACGACAAGGCGACCTGTGAAGCCGCGCGGCGCGCGCTGCTCAGCCAGGGCTACGTGATCCAGGAAGCGAACGCGTCCACCGTGCGCGGCCGCAAGAACTTCCAGCCGGGCGCGGATGTGCACGTGCAGATCGAATTCCACGTTGTCTGCGCACCCGACAGCAAAGGCAGCAATAGCACCACCGCGTTTGCGAACGCGGTGCGCGACCGGTATTCGCTGAAGAAGAGCAGCAACTCGGCAAGCCTCGGCGTGGGTGGCGTCGGCTCCTTGTCGCTGCCGTTCGGCAGCAGCGACGACTCGCTGGTGCGGGTGGCGAGCGAAACCATCTCCAACAAGCAGTTCTATGAGCGCTTCTTCGCGCTGGTGGAACGCTACTTCGACGATTCCGCGCTGGCCGACGACGAAACCGGCGACATGGACGAGTAAGCCGTGCAGCCGCTCGATCCGCAGCTGCTGGAATTGCTGGTGTCGCGCACCATGCCCTTCGGTAAATACAAGGGCCGGCTGCTGGCGGACCTGCCGGGACATTACCTGGGCTGGTTCGCGCGGGAAGGATTTCCGCCGGGAGAGTTGGGCCGGCTGCTGGCGCTGATGTACGAGCTCGACCACAACAACCTGAAGGGCTTGCTCGATCCGCTGCGCCTGCCGCGCCGCTGACGGAAAGCGCGGGATGCGCTACGCGATGGCGTGATACAGGGCCTGCCGCGCGAGCTTCAGCGCGCCCTCGAACGAGCGGGCGGCGGCGACGAACAGGTTATTGTGGCAGAACACGGCGTCGGCAACGCCGGTCACCGCCGCCAGTGCGTCGCCCTGCAGTCCGGCCCACGCCGCAGGCAAGTCGGCGCGCGCCGCGAAGCTGTCGGCGGCGGCAGGCACGGTGCTCAGCATGTAGCGGTCGTCGGCGATGCTGTAGGCGATCACGAACAACACCTTCGGCATCTCGTTGCGCACCACATGCGTCCACGGCAGCGCGGCGTTTTCCAGCACCAGCACGCGGCCATCCTCGAGCACGCGCGCACCGCGCACCTGCGCCAGCGCAAGCAGGCTGCCCACCCGGTATTTCACCTGGTTGGCCAGCACTTCCTGCATGAATTCCACCGCGCGCCGGAAGCGTTGCAGCCGCAGCGACTCGGCCGCCGCCGCGCTGCCCGCCAGCTGTTCCTCCAGCCAGGTGATGTTGAATCCCGAGATTACCGCCGACAAGCCGTAGCCGCCGGGTGCATTCTTCGCCGCGCCGGTATCGGACATGTCGAGGTATTGCACCAGGTCGGCATCGATCGCATACGCGATCTGGCGCGCTTCATCGTCCGACAGCGCGTGCCGCAGGTCGCGCGCGGCCAGCGCGGCGACACACTGCGCGCCGTGCGTCTTCCATGCCAGCCCCGCGCTCGCATACACCACACCCGACAGCCTCGCCGCTGCAAAGCCCTTTTGATGGTGGTCGAAACGTCCCGTCGCCGGATCCCACATGCCGCCGACATCGACATTGAAGTCCGCCTGCGCGAGCCGGGCCGGATCACGGGTACGGATCAGCTCGCAGCCGGGAAAGACGATGTCAAGCACGCTGACGGCAAACACGTCGTCGGCGTGAAATTTTCCGGAGTGGGTGGCGATGATCATGGCGCGGCAGGACGAAAGCGGGGGAAGCAGCGATTCTACTTGCTTACCTGCTCCATGGCCCGGAACGCACGCCGCCGACCGTCATTCCGAAGGCGGCACCGCGCGCTCGATCGATTGCTCCAGGTCGCCGCCGCCTTTCTTGCCGCGCTTGCCCTGCTTCATCGACTTCGCCATCGCTTCGCCGGCGCGCGCTTCTTCCGGCCCGAAGTCCAGCGGCATCTGCCCGACGCGCCGCGCCTGATCGGACTGCTGGTCGAAGTTCTGTTCTTCCGCGACAGAATAGCGGCCGTCCTCGCTGTCGTCGTCGGCCGACTGCGACATCGACGGCGCCGACTGCATCGTCTCGTCCGCCTGCAGCGGCTGCGCCGACGCCGCCGCGTCACGCCGCTCCTGGGCGGTCTGGCCTATCGTCTTGCCGATGCCCTCGCCGCCCTCGCCACCGTCGCCGCCGGTCTGCGCGTCGTGCACCTCGCCGCGCCACGCCCCGGTTTCGCTGCCGCGCGTTTCGATGAATTCCTTGAAGCGCGCCAGATCGTCGCCGATCTGCCGCGCCAGCACATCCTGCACGTTGCCCGCCTGCGCCGGCAGCCGGTCCGGGTCGCATTCCATCGTCAGCGTCACGCGCGCCTTGTCCTGCCCGACCGGCTGCACCTCGACCTTGCCGGCGTCGATCGGCCCGCCGGCATTGCGCCACGCGATGCATTGATCGGGAATTTGCTCGGTGATTTCCGAGTCCCACTCCATCTGCTGGTAAGCCATGCGCGCAGACCAGTGCAGGTGGGTGTCGTCGAGCTGATGCACGTTTTCAATATCGTGCATGAAGCGCGGATAGTCTTCGAACTGCGTGAGCTGGTTATACGCGATGTGCGCCGGAACACCGATTTCTATCGATTGCTGAATCCTTGCCATGATGAATCTCCGTCCTTGTTGCGGCTGATGCGTTTGTCCATGTCGCGCGGCAGCGCGCGCTTACGGTGTCAGAGCACAAGTTGCGGAACAAGTTGCGCATGGAGCGCCGCTGCAGGCGCGGCGGCGCACGGAAAGGAGGAAAAAATGCGAGCCGACAGCGCGTTATCGCATCTGTACGACCATGAACGCTGCATTGCCGTCCTGCAGGACGGTTCGCAGCGCGAAGTCTGGTGGAGCAGGGAAGACTGGGTGTTTTACTTCCCCGATACGGAACCGCCCGAGCCCTGCCGCTTCGAGCGTATCCAGGAGTGGCGGCCGGCATCGATCAACCCCTGATGTCGCGGCCGGCTGGAATGGATGTTGCAGCGTCCGATGTCCAAGCGTCGGGCTGGCGTTCCGGTGCACTGGACGGTGCTCCGCCTGCGACATTTTTCAGACGAAGGAGTAAATCATGCAATCCGCATCCATGCACCCGGCGATGCAGCAATGCGTCGACGAATGCCTCCACTGTTACCGCACCTGTCTGCAGATGGCGATGAACCATTGCCTCGAGGCAGGCGGACCGCACACCGAGCCCGAGCATTTCCGCCTGATGATGAACTGCGCCGGCATCTGTCGCACCAGCGCCGAATTCATGCTCTCGAATTCGCCGCTGCACACGGTCACTTGCGCCGCATGCGCGGAGGTCTGCCAGGCATGCGCGGACAGCTGCGAACGCACCGGCGACATGGACGAATGCGTGCAAGCCTGCCGCAGCTGCATGGAAAGCTGCCGCCGCATGGTCCACGGTTCGGGTATGCATGTCGGACAGATGGGCACGTCCGGCATGCAGGAACGGTTGCCGATGTAGGAGCTGAGATGATACAGACACCCCCCGACCAGAATCCGGCGCACACGCCACCCGAGGTTCCACCGGTCACCTGGCCCGGCCCGGAAATCGAGCCGTCGCGTCCGCAGCCGGAAGTGCCGGCGCTGCCCCCGGACACCTATGACCCGGGAACACCGCAGGGACCGGAAATCATTCCGGACACCACGCCGCAGGAGTATCCGGTGCCGGGCGAGGCATGAGCGCCGGCGCGTCCGTGCGCGTGACGCCGCGGTTGCGTTTGTGCCGCATCAAGCCGCTCCGTAACCTGGTTCCTAACCTGTAGAGACTGACAGTACCGACGACCGCCATGCCATCCCCGAACCAGCCCGATCAAGCGAAGGAAAAGGTGCGCGAATACATGGAACGCCGCCAGGTCGAGCGCCGCCAGAATGCACGTTCACCGCTGCATGGCCCGGAGCAGATCCGGCAGGAAATCGGCTGGGACATGGTGGAACGCCGCCAGCAGGACCGCCGCGGGAAATAGCGCGGAAATCACGGATAATGGGCGCTTGCCCCCTGCCGGATACCAACAATGAAAGCGATCCTGAGCGGACACTCGCGCGGCCTTGGCGCCGCCATCGCACAAGACCTGCTCGCGCGCGGCATCCCCGTGCTCGCGATTGCGCGCCATCGCAACGCCGCGCTTGCCGAGCGCTTCGGCCCCGCGCTGCGGCAGGAAGAGCTCGACCTGGCCGAAGCGGCGACGGTAGAACAATGGCTCGCCGGCGGATGTCTGCGGCATTTCGTTTCCGGCAGCAAGACCGTTTTGTTGATCAACAACGCCGGCGTCGTGCAGCCGGTGGGACCGCTGCCGCTGCAGGAGCCGGCCGCGATCGCGCGCGCGATCGCGTTGAACGTGACAGCGCCGCTGATGCTGGCGGCGGCCGTCGCCGCCGACGCCGCGCCCGCGGAACGGCGCATCCTGCATGTGTCCAGCGGCGCCGGACGCAATGCCTATCCCGGCTGGAGCGTGTACTGTGCGACCAAGGCGGCGCTTGACCATCACGCGCGGGCGGTGGCGCTCGATGCGGCGCCGGGGATACGCATCTGCAGCCTGGCGCCGGGCGTGATCGACACCGACATGCAGGCGGAAATCCGCGCGACGTCGCTGCAACAGTTTCCGCTGCGCGAGCGCTTCGATGCGTTGAAGCGGGACGGCAGCCTCGCCGATCCGGCGGTGTGCGCGCGGCGCCTGGTCGACTACCTGCTCGGTGACGGTTTCGGGCAGCTCCCGGTGGCGGACCTGCGCGACGTGGCGTAGTAAGCGTTCGTCAGCGCCCCGACTGCGGACGCAGCGCAAGCGCCATCACCGTCAATACCACGGCGGCGGCGAAACAGCCCTGGGTCAGCGGCGACAACCCGTGCAGCCATGCCGCCACTGCCGCATCGCCGAAACGCGCCAGTTGTTGCGTGAACCACAGGAGGACGCCGCCGAAAGCCAGGCAGCAGGCCGTCTGGCCGAGCAGCCGGGCCGCCGATACCCGTGGCGACAGGCGCTGCGCCGGCTGCCACGGCAGCGTGCCGGCCATACTGGCGCCGATGCGCTTGGCGGCGGCCCATAGCAGGCCGACGACAAAGCCAAGCCAGAATGCGAGCTCGATGAACAGCGTCCACATCTCGCGCACGAAAGCGCGCACCGCGGCACTGCCGCTGCCCTCGGGCCAGAATGCGATCAGTGCGCCGCCGGCGGCGGTAAAGGCGAGCGCAAGTCCGGCTGCGAGCAGAAACTGCGCTTTCCAGTAAGAGAATTCGGCGTCCACGTCCTGGTTGACGGGCAGGCGCTGCAGCAAATCCAGCATCATGTCTTCCTCCGCGATGAGAGATAGACAAGATTGTGCGGACCCGAATTCCCTCGTTATTTACGATTTCTCAAGCAGCCCGGCGGAAAGACCCGGCCGCATCACGGATTCGTCACTGATGGCAGCGTCAGCTCGCGGTATTCGCGCAGCACGCCGCCGGAACCGACGCTGCCATGCGTTTCGCCTTCTCCGCGCGTCCGGCGCCGGCAACTGTCCTGGTCCGCCGGTGGCAACGCATCGCAGCGCGCCAGTGCGTTCTTTGCGTAAGCGGCTTGCTCCTCATCGAGTTCTCCGCGCTGCGCTGCATTGTGTGCCGCTGCCGCGTCGCGCAGGCAGTTCGCGCGGCTTTCGCCCTCCTCGATCTGCGCGCATGCCGCGCGCTCGCTGCGATAACGCGCATCGGCGTCCGCCTGCGGCGCGGCCGCAGCGCCGACGCACCATAGCGCGAGCCAGGCCGCGCACGCCAGGCGCGCCACGCGCTTTTCCTGTCCGTTGTGAACTGTCGTCGTCAAGCTGAACTCCTTTCCAGGCCCGTTGCAATGATGAATTGTTGCTTTCTCCGCGGCTGATGCTTGCCGGAAATAACCGGCGCGCGTATCGTACCCTTCAGCAGGGAGGAAACAATGAACTCCATTATGGGAGGCAGCACCGCCGCACGGCGGATCTTGTTGGCGATGATGCTATACGCGGCTGCCGCGCATGCGCAGGAGACCCGGATCTACCGCTCCTACGACGCCTCCGGCAGACCCACCTTTTCCGACCGCCCGCTCAACCGCAGTTCGCAGCTGTACGCGAGCTTCGACGGCACCTATCTCTGGCCGCGCGCCGGCACCGGCCCGGTCTCGCTGCCGCAGCTGTCGGCCCGGCGCAGCGCGCTGGAACCGCTGCTGCAGCGTGCCGCCGCCGCCCACGGCATCCAGCCGGCGCTGCTCAAGGCGATCATCGAAGTCGAATCCGGCTTCAACGCGCAGGCGCGCTCGCCCAAGGGCGCCGTCGGCCTGATGCAGGTAATGCCGGCGACCGCCGCCCGCTACGGCCGTTTCGACCTGTATTCGCCGGAACAGAACCTTGATGTCGGCGCCCGCTACCTGCGCGACCTGCTCGCGCTGTTCAACGGCAATGTGCGCCTCGCAGTGGCCGCGTATAACGCCGGCGAAAACGCGGTGATCCGCCACGGCAGGCAGATTCCGCCCTATGCGGAAACCATCAAGTATGTGCCGATGGTGATGGAGCGCTACAGCCGCTTCCAGTCGCAGGCAACGCACTAGCGCGCTGCGTCGCTCATTCATTGACAAAAACCGATGAAACGCACGCCATGCATTGTCGTGGCGCGGGCAAAACTGCACGGAGCATGCCAGGGCCGCCGGCTGGCCGGTCAGGCTCAGTCAGCGTAGTTGTTTTCGGCGTGGAAGGCGAACATCATCTGCACCGGATTGTGCTCGTTCGCCGGCGCGGCGGGATCGCCGTCCACCTGTACCAGCTGGTTGCAGAAGCGCGTGAGCCGCTTTTTCGTGCCTTCGAAGATATCGTGGTATTCCGCCCAGCCCCAGATATAGAAAAATTTCGTTCCGTTCTGGACCGCTTCCAGGTCGTCGCTGCTGATCGTGCCCGGCGACGCCTCGACCATGCTGCGCGGTCCAGCCACGGTCGGCATCCGTTCGCCATGCGAATCGTGGAAGCCGTCATCCTTCGTCAGCGGCGCATCGAGCAGGCGGTAGCTGGTATGAATCGACAGCCCGCGGGTCGGCGTATTGCCGCTGTTGGCCCAGACCGGATGGATGGTCCAGTGGTATTTCCCGGTCTCCGGGTCCTGGTGCAGGATGGTCTTGATTTCGCGGATGAACATGAATGCGCGCTGGCCGGCGACAAGCGCCTCTTCGGCCGCGCGCGCACTCTTTTCGGCGACGGCCGCACTGTCTCTTGCCGCGGCGGTCGCTTCGCCCGTGCGGCGCGCCAGCGTCCAACCGAGCAGCACCAGCAGGCCGGTGAACAGCGCGATCAGGACATCGGTGATTTTCACGTCGAGCAGGGAGGAATCGGCGCGCGGCACCAAGGCCGCGGGCGCCTCCGGTACGCTCTGCTTCTCGGGCTGGACTGCGGCAGGCACGGATGGCGCGGCAGCCGGCGCGGCCTTTTCCTCGGCGCCGTCGTGCTGCATGGCGTCCTGCATTGCAGGCGCCTGCTGCGCTTCCTGTTGTGTTTCCGACAGCTTCGGCTCCTGGCCGAAGGCGTGCTGGGCAAGGCCGCAAGCGAGCAATAGCGCAGCGAAAATGTGTCGAGTTTTCATGGTTTGTCCTCCCGGGGATAATTGTCCGACCGCGCAGCGGTCCGCCGAAAGAGCGTTAGTCCGGGAAGATTTGCCGGAGTTCAATATTGCTTGAGGAATAGTGCAGCCGGGCACCGACCGATCCGGCGAACGCGCAGCTTGCCGCCCCGGCAAAGGAATGCGCCCGCGAGCGGGCGGGATCCGGCAGTCACGCGGGTCGCAACGCGCCGCGTGTTTCCGGGGACGCGCCGCGCTGCCGTATCAACCGCCGAAGGCCGCCTTGGAACGCCGTTCCAGCTCCTCCGGCGGCACGTCTTCCACATGGGTGGCAATCCACCACTTGTGGCCGAAGGGATCGGTAATCATGCCGCCGCGGTCGCCGTAGAACTGGTCGGCGACCGGCCGCTCCAGCCTGGCGCCGGCGTGGACGGCGCGCTCGACCAGCGCGTCGACGTTTTCCACATACAGGTGCAGCATCACCGGCGATCCGCCGATCGCTTCCGGGCTCTGCGCGCCCATCTCGGGAAATTCGTCGCTGAGCATGATTGCCGAGTCGCCGACGCGGATCTCGGCATGGCCGATCTTGCCGTTCGGGCTCGCGATACGGAAGGTTTCGTCGGCGCCGAACGCCTGCTTGTAGAAGTCCAGCGCCGCCGTCGCGTTGCGTACCGTCAGGTAGGGCGTCAGCGTATGGTAGCCGTCGGGAACCGCTTTTACCTTGGTCGTCATTGCGCACTCCTTGTCTGCAGTCTTGGTCACAAGCCGCGCAGCAGCATGTTGGTATCGACCACCCTGACCCGGCCTCGCACCAGCAGTCCGTTTTCCTCGAACCAGCGCTGCGCGACATACGGCGCATAGCCGGTTTCCTCACGGATCGCGAACTGGAAAATGGCGTCCCACTCGGGGTCGCGCGGCATGACCCAGATCACCTGCCTGCCCGCATCGGCATGAATGCCGGCGTGGCGCAGGTTGGCACAGATGCGCCCGGCCCGTTGCTCCTTGCTCTGCGCAAAGATGCCATCGGCATCCGGCAGCGGCAGCACGGAAGGCACGCGTTTCTGCACCAGCCCGGACGCGCCGGTGCGAAACCTTGCCCAAGGGCCGATCAGCGTCTGCCGTACGAATTGCAGCTCGTCATCGTCGAGCGGTTCGTCGAGGAAATAACAGGACAGGATCAGGGCCATCGCGGCGCATTGCGAAAGTCGATACCGCAGCATAGCCGCTTGATACCGATTTAAACACTCCGGCGCGGCCCCATTCTGATATCGCCCAAGCGATGGTTCGTGCGCGCGGCGCGCGCTACCGCAAGGCAAGGTGACTCCTCGCATGCCGGCGGTGCAAAACCAAACCCTTGCCTTCTTGTCCAACTTGTGGCGAAACAGAAAAGGGTAAGACAGTGCACAACAAAAACCCGAAGAAAACCAAACCGGATACCCGCGATGCTGCCGGCGCACCAGCCCGCATTCACCCGTTCGTGCGCTTCCTGCTGTATTGCTTCGTGCTGTCGACGGTACTGTTGCTCGGCGGCGTGTTCTACGCGGCCTCCTACCTGTCAAAGATCGAGCCGGACACGCCGGACGCGGAAGACATGCTCGAAGCGCGCGCCGCGCAGCCGAGCGTGCTGCTGTCGGCCGGGGGCACGCTGCTGGCGACCTTCGCGCGCGGCCAGCAGGAACAGGTGACGCTGGACCGCATCTCGCCGCACGTGATCCGGGCGCTGATCGCCACCGAGGACCACCGCTTCTACGACCATCGCGGCATCGACCTCACCCGCACCGCGTCGGCGATCTACCGCACGCTGCGCGGCGATGCGCAGGGCGGCTCCACCATTACCCAGCAGCTGGTGCGCAACATGTTTCCCGAGGAGATAGGCCGGGCGCGCACCGTCGACCGCAAGCTGCGCGAGATCATCACCGCGCTGAAGATCGAAAAGGCCTACACCAAGGACCAGATCCTTGAAACCTACCTCAACAGCGTGCCTTTCCTCTACAACGTAATCGGTATCGAGATGGCCGCGCGCACCTATTACGACAAGTCCGCCGCCGACCTCGACCTGCTCGAGAGCGCCACGCTGGTCGGCATGCTCAAGGGCACCAGCTATTACAACCCGGTGCAGAATCCGGACCGCGCGCGCAAGCGGCGCAATGTAGTGCTCGGCCAGATGGTGAAGTACGGCATGCTGAACGATGAGGTGTTCCGCGCGCTGCGCGAGCAGCCGCTGCAGGTCACGCTGACCCGCCAGCCCGATCCGCTTGGTCATATCGCGCCGCATTTCGCCGCATACGTGCGGCGGCAGCTGGTGGAATGGGCCGATGCGAACGACTACAACCTCTACACCGACGGACTGGTCGTGCACAGCACGCTCGACGACCGGCTGCAGGAAGCTGCCGCCGCCGCGGTGGAACGGCAGTCCGAGGTGCTGCAGACCATCGCCGACGTCGAATGGGGACGCAGCACCGAAAAGGTGGCATCGCATACCCCGTCCGCCTATGCGGCATTGCGCAAGAAGGTGGAGCCGTTCCGCTATTTCTGGAGTGCGCGCGCCGACCTGCTCGATGCCTTCGTGCGCGAAACGCCGGAATACCGCAGGGCAATCGCCGCCGGGCGCTCGGACAAAGCCACGCTGGCCAAGCTGAAGGCCGACGACGCCTTCATGCAACGCCTGCGCGACAGCAAGACGCGGCTGGAAGCGGGCTTCGTGGCGATGGACCCGACTACCGGCGAAGTGAAAGCCTGGGTCGGCAGCCGCAATTTCGAGCGCGACCAGTTCGACCATGTCGGCCAGGCGGAACGCCAGCCCGGCTCCACCTTCAAGCCCATCGTCTACGGCGCGGCATTGGAACAGGGCCTCGGCCCCGACCGCACCTATCCCGACGGCCAGGTCGAAATCCGCGCCGCCGACGGCAGCGTGTGGCGGCCGACCGACATGTCCGGCTTCAGCGGCCGCATGATGACCATGCGCGAGGGCCTGATCTTTTCGAAGAACACCATCACCGCGCAGGTGATGCAGGACGTCGGCCTGCCCCAGGTGATCGACCTTGCGCGCGCGGTCGGCGTCAAGCAGAGCCGGCTCGACCCGGTGCCTTCGCTGTCGCTCGGCACCAGCCCGGTGACGCTGCTGGAAATGGTGAGCGCCTATTCCACCATCGCCAAGGTCGGTGAATACCGCAAGCCGGTATTCATCACGAAGATCACCGACCGCGAGGGGAATGTGCTGGCGGAGTTCGACGCCGCGCCGCAGCGCGTGATGTCGGAAGAGACCGCAGTCGAGCTGATCGACATGATGCGCGGCGTCGTCCGGCGCGGCACCGGCACCGAGGTGCGCAACCGCTTCAACATCGCGGCCGACATCGCGGGCAAGACCGGCACCACGCAGAACAACACCGACGGCTGGTTCATCCTGATGCATCCGCGGCTGGTTGCCGGCGCCTGGGTCGGCTTCAACGACTCGCGCGTGACGATGCGCAGCGACCACTGGGGCCAGGGCGGGCATAACGCGATCCTGCTGGTCGGCGACTTCTTCCGCGGCACGCTGAAGTCCAAGCTGATCGATGTCAAGGCGAAGTTCCCGCAGCCGAAGCGGCCGCCGCCGCTGATCGTGAAGACTCCCGAGGACGCTGCGACCACCGTGCCCTCAGGCTATGGCGTGATCACGCGCGACGACAGCGAGGTGCTGATCGGTCCCGACGGGACGCGCACTGTGGAGCGCGGCCGGCATGCGCGCGGCAGCGAGGATGCGGTTTCGACGATGCCGGGCGACGAGCTCGGCCGTTTCCTGAGCGGGCTGGGGCGCGATCCGGCAACCGGCGCCCGCCCCGATAACAGCAGCGGCGCTTCGGAGGGCCGCGGCAATGGCGGCGCGGGCGCCGGCGACCTGCTGTTTCCCGAGGTGGGGCAGTGATGTGAGGGCATGGGCGCGCGCGGCCGCACTATGAAGGATCGGCCCGGAGGTCGCCCGGCACCAGCGAATACACCGCCGCCGCCACCGGCGTCCCCTTGATCACCAGCCGGTTGCGCGCGACGCATTCAAAGGTGGCGCCGAGCTTTTCCGCGACCGCGCGGCTGGCCCGGTTTTCTTCTGCCGCGATGATCTCCAGGCGGGTCAGCTTCAGCGTGTCGAACGCACTCTCGGCGATCGTGCGTGCCGCCCGCGTCGCAATCCCCTGGCGCTGCATCGACGGCCGTACCCAGTAGCCGATGTTTCCCATGTTGTGCGCCGGTTCGATCTGGTTGACGGCGATGCCGCCGTAAAAGATTTCGCCATCCTCGGAAAAGATGCCGACGTCGCAGGACACGCGCATCTGCAGCCGCACCGTGCACTGCGCGATCCAGGTGCGCGCATCCTTGCGGCTGTAATCCGCGCGGCACCACGGCAGCCAGCGGCCGACCGTCAGCGCCGATTCGCGCACCGCCAGCGCGAACGCATCCGCATCGCGCAGGCGCAACGGGCGTATGCAAAGGCCGCGGGCGACGATGGCTTCCATGCAGCGAGAATAGCACCGGCACGATCGCTCGACCACATTGCCGCCGCTACCCGGCCATGGCAAGATGCCTGCACGCACTTTTCCGACGTTATCCCATGGACACGCTCACCAGCATGAAGGTTTTCACCGCCGTGGTCGACACCGGCAGTTTTGCCGCCGCCGCCGACAGGCTCGACATGTCGCGTGCGATGACATCAAAATATGTTGCCCACCTGGAAGAGCATCTCGGCACCCGCCTGCTCCAGCGCACCACGCGCAGGCTGACCCTGACCGAGTCCGGCAGCGCCTACTACGAACGCTGTGTGCAGATTCTCGCCGACATCAGCGAAGCCGAGGAAGGCGCGCTGCACCTGAATGAAAACCCGCGCGGCACGCTGCGCGTGACGATGCCGGTATCCTTCGGCATCCTGCACATGGGACCGGTGGTGTCGGAGTACATGAAGCAGTATCCCGAAGTGAAGGTCGATATCCTGCTTACCGACCGCCGGGTCGACCTGCTGGAGGAAGGCCTGGACCTGGCGATCCGGATCGGCGCGCTGACGGAATCCGGGCTGGTGGCAAAGAAGCTGGCTTCCGACCGCGTCGTCATCTGCGGCGCGCCGGACTACTTCAAGCAGTACGGTACGCCGCGCACGCCGGCCGACCTCGCGCACCACAACTGCCTGCTCTATACCTACGCGGCGGCTGGCGATGAATGGAAGCTGACCGGGCCCGGCGGCGTGCACGTCGTGAAAGTGTCGGGAAGCCTGCGCGCCAGCAATGGCGATATGGTGAGGCTGGCGGCGCTCGGCGGCGTCGGCCTGATCCGCCAGCCGACCTTCCTGTGCGCCGGGGATTTGCGCGATGGACGGCTGGTGGAAGTCTTGCGCGAGTACCGCGCGGACGAGCTCGGGATCTATGCGGTCTACCCGAGCCGCAAGCATCTGCCGGCGAAGGTGCGCAGCTTCGTCGATTTTGTCGCGGCAGCCTTCGATCTGAAGAGCGAGTGGTAGGTGCGGCGCGCCGCACCTACGCTCCTTTTCAATACCCGCCCGATTCCTGCATCGTCTTGACCGCGAACGCGACGGTGGCCAGCACCGGCAGCGCGGTCAGCACGCTGGCCGTGATCCAGGACCCGGCGCCGCCGCTGCGGCCGCGCATGCGGTTGGCGGTCGCCACCAGCGGGTCGGACAGCAGGCCGCCGGCGAGCAATGCGACATACCCCGCCGACAGGCCCGCATACAGCCAGGCATTGAGCAGCAGCGTCCCGAGCAACAGCACCGCGACACCGGAAGCCGCGGGGGAGAAGGCGGCCCGCGCGCGCGGCAGGTTGAACAGCACGCAGGCGGCAAGCGCCGATGCGAGCGCGCCGGTCGCCTGGCCGAGCGCCGCGCTGGCGTCGAGCATCAGCACCAGCGCGCTGCCGCCGGCGGTCACCATCAGCAGCGGAGCGGGCGTGGGCCGGCTGATGCTCGCCTGCGCGAGCCAGGACCAGGCGCCGGTCACCAGGACAGCGGCGATGCCGGTGACCAGCACCGCCTTCGCGGCGCCAAGGCTGGCCAGCGCCGGCCAGACGATCACGGTTGCTGCCACCAGCACCATCACCAGCCGCGCGAACACGCGCGCGGCCGCGCCGGGAGCGCTTTCCGCGGCGAGCGCGCCGGCCATGCCGAACAGCGCGATATGCGGCATCCAGTCGAGCGCGGTGTGCGGCACCAGCGACCATTGCGCGTGGAAGACGGCAAAGTAGGCGGCGATGAAGGCTGCCGCCAGCGCCGCGGCGGGCGCGACGCCCGACAGCGCGCGGCGCAGCGCGAACATGACCGCCAGCGCCACGCAGAACGGCACGACGGCGCTTTGCAGCACCAGCGGAAGGAAGAGGGACGGATCGGGCATGGCGGGCTCCTGGAGGATGGGGCGGCGGGCGGCGCCGTGGGGCAGCGCCCGCGGGCAGTTCTTACTGCTTGATCGCTTCGATGTTGATGCGCAGGTCGACTTCGTCGGTTGCCGCCTTCGGCACGCCGTAGCTCATGCCGAAATCGCTGCGCTTGATGGTCGAGGTCGCGACATAGCCAGCGCGGGTTTCGCCCTTCATGCCGGGGCCGGTGCCGATGAACTTCAGCTTGAAGGTGACCGGTTTGGTCACGCCGTGCAGGCTGAGGTTGCCGGTCAGCGTGCCTTCGCCGGCGGCGTTCAGCGTCACGCCGGTGGAGGTGAAGTTCATCACCGGGAACTGGACCGCGTTGAAGAAGTCCGGGCTCTTCAGGTGCTTGTCCAGGCCTTCATGCTTGGTGTCGATGCTGTCGGTCTTGATGTCGACCTTGACCTTGCTCTTCTCCGGCGTATCGACCACGAGGTCGCCGCCGATGTCGTTGAAGCGGCCCATGAAGCGGGACACGCCGCCGGCATGGCCGACTTCGAAATACGCGACCGAGTGGGACGGATCGATCTTGTAGTTGCCTGCCGGCGCATTGGCGAAGGCGGATGCGGACAGCGCGAGGCCGGCGGCGACGAGGAGGGAGCGGGTGATGGTCATGGTTGCGGTTCCTTTAGCGAGATGCATGGTTGAAAAGTTGGCGAATGCGGCGAAGGCCGGCTTCGATATGCGCGAGTTCGGCCTGATCGATGCCCTCGAACGCCTTTTGCAGGCAGGCGAAATGCGTGCTTGCCACCCGTTCGAAGGTCGCCCGGCCTTCGTCGGTCAGGTTGACGGTGCTGGAGCGGCGGTCCTGCGGCGACGTCATGCGCCGCGCCAGGCCCTTCTGTTCCAGCCGGTCCACGACGCCGGTCAGGCTGCCCTTGGTGATGGACGCCTGTTCCCCCAGCGCCTTGCACGACAGCGTCGCCTCGCCGGCCAGCGCCGACAGCACCGAAAACTGGGCCGGCGTGAGGCCCTGCTCGCGCAGCTGGCGGGTCGCAAACTGCTCGAAGGCATGCCATGCCTGCGTCATTTCGCGCGCCATGGAGGGCAGGCGCAGGCTGTTGCAGCGGGTGGCGGTGAGGTCGTTCATGCTTCGTGCGGGGACTGTTCGTGTTAGGACGAAGTCATTGTATTGCGGCCTGCGGGGGGGATAAATGGGTTGTTGGGAATGATACTGTTTCTTGGTTGTTGATAATCGGGGGCTTTGGTGTTCTCTTCGGAGATTCAATTCGGTTTGTGCTCCGTGGTGCCTTGCCGGAACTGGAGTATCCAAGCTGCTCGACCTGGCAAAGGTGCGCGGAAGCGGTGCGGTCTATTGGCGCAGCCTGACAATCCATATCGGCAACCTGCTCGCCGGCGAGCAGGCTGGAATAGAAGCGATTGGGGATGGTGTGTGGCAGGTGCATTTCGGCCCGGTCGCACTGGGCCGATTTAATGAACGCAAAGGCGGGGAACGCGGTTACCTGAACTTGAAGGTGTAACCCATGTGATTAGACTTTTTTGTTACCTGTGTGGTTGACACCTACAGGGGCGTCTTTCTGGCTTACCTTTCTGGGCGAAGTAAAAAGGTAAGTGGCCCGCCGGCGCCAGTCCCGGCAGGCCTCTACGAAGAACAGGCAGCGTTGCATCACCGGAGAGAATACGCAATAACCTCCCTATGGGTTCCCGCCTGCCCGGGAACGACACTCGGCGGCTACAGCATAAACGCCGAATCCGTCACCCCCATCAACGCCACCGCCGCCCCCGTATCCGTCGCGGTAACCGCCGCCGTCAGCGCCACATACTTCCCATAAGTCGTCGCCGCATCCCCCACATACTCGAACCCGTTCTGCACCGCCGCGTAATGCGCCAGCGCCAGCTTGTTGTCGAGCAGGTCGGCCACCTGCCCGTAGGCCGGGTCCTTCTTGAAGGTGTGGGCGGAGGCCAGGATGGTCTTGACCAGCGAGCCGCGGGTCTCGGTGCCGGAGGCGAGCGCCGAGGTCCAGTAGTTCAGGCCGGCGTCGTCCACCTCGGCGCGGCCGAGCACGTTCCGGTACACGGTCCTGACGAAGTCGGCATTGGTCATCGTCGCCGAATAGCCGGTCAGCGGCGCATACTGCGGCAGCACCGCCGCGCTATAGAAGGAATTGCCGATCTGCTCCAGCGTCTGGCCGGAACGGAAGGCGTCGATCCAGTAGCTGATGCCCGAGGCATCCGGAATGCGGTTGAAGTAGGCGACGTAGAGTTCTTCGATCGCCGTCAGGTCGGCGGCCGAAATCGTCGCAGCCTTGTCCTTCACCGTCAGGTCCAGCGAGGCGTCGCTGAACCGGATCTTTTCGATGTTGCGCAGCGCCAGCGCCGGCGCCCCGCCCTGCTCCACCAGGATGGTGCCGGTCGAAAGCCGGTTCTTGTGGGTGCCGGCGATCGCCGCGTTCCACGCCAGCGTGTCACTGCCGGCGCCGCCGTCGATGTAGCACCCGGCAGCGCCGCTGCCGAGCGTGATCTCGTTGTCGGCGGCGGAAAGACGGTAGACGGTGCCGGCTGAATTGAGGGTCAGCTTTTGCTCCGCGGGACTGGCGACTGCCTGTGCGAGCGACTGGCTGACGCTGTCGGAAGTCGATGCGAGCCCGCTGCGCACGTAGCCGCTGCCGTCGGTCGTGCGCAGCGACACGATGCCTGACAGCGAGGATGCTCCGGCGCCGAGGTCGAGGTAGGCGCCGTCCGCGCCGCTTGCGGTCTTGCCGTCGTAGGACCAGTCGAACCGGAACATCCCGGCGTCCGGCACTTCCGCCTTCAGTATGCCGGCGACCGGCGAGCTGATGCCGGCGTAGTCACCCATCGCCTCGTAGAACTTGAGCACGAAGGCTTCCCGTTCGGGCGCGCTGAACGGCACGCCCAGCTGCAGCATCTTGGACGTCGGCGTCGCGCGCCACACGCCCTCGCTGCGGTAGTAGCCGCCTTCGTAGGTGCCGACGGTGCCAAGTTCGTCGGTGTAGCCGAGCCAGGCCGACCACGGGATGCGCGAGGTCGAATCGGTGACGTGCACGCTGCTGCGGAAGGTGGAATCGGTGAGCAGGAAGGTCGATACCAGCGACGGGTCGGCGTATTCGTCCTGCAGGCCGGCGAAGCTGTGGCCGATCTCGTGCAGCGCGACTTCGAAGCTGCTCGGGTTGCCGGCCGCCGCCCACGCGATGCCGCCGCCGGCGCCGCCGTAGACGTCGGTATTGACCAGCACGATGACCAGCTCATCGGCTTTGGACCCCACGTTCGATGCCACGTAGCTGCGCACCGCATACTCGTCGCCGTACAGCAGGCGTTCGTCGCCGCCGTAATGCGAGGCGTCGAAATAGGTGTCGACGGAAAGGCCTTGGTTCGGCCGGTCGGCGCCGGATTGCGCGGACGCGACGAACAGCGCGTTGACGTTGAAGAAATTCTTGTAGGCGGAGAAGGGATCGTTGAGCCGCTGGTCCGACGCCTCGAACATGTAATTCATCAGCCGCTCTGCGTCGGCCAGGAACTTGGCGCGCTCGTTGGCGGTGTAGCCTTCGGCAACGATGACCAGATCGACCCGCTGGCTGCTGTTTCCGGTGCTGCGTAATTGTGTGACGTCGCCCAAATCTGCTCTCCCCGCTGTTGGAAAATCGGCCACAGGAGTTGCTGGACCGACAAGCCGACAGTGTAAGGGGGAGAGTATCTTCTAGGCAATTAGTTGCATGGGAGAATTTTTAACAGGATGACTGCGATGAGCATTGATCTGCATCATTCGATGCTGCCCGGGTCGCGCGATCTAACGGTTTCCACAACCACCATGGATGGAGTCGTGACTATGGAAATCGACATTGGCATTTCCGACCAGGACCGGCGCGGCATCGTCGACGGCCTGTCCCGCCTGCTCGCCGACACGTACACGCTGTACCTGAAGACGCATAACTTTCACTGGAACGTCAGCGGGCCGATGTTCCAGACGCTGCATCTGATGTTCGAGACGCAATACACGGAGTTGGCCGATGCTGTCGACCTGATCGCCGAACGCATTCGCGCGCTCGGCAGCCCGGCGCCGGGCACGTATTCGATGTTCAGCGCGCTAACCGCGATCAAGGAGCCGGACGGCGTGCCGTCGGCGCAGGAGATGATCCGGCAGCTGGTGCGGGATCAGGAAACGGTGGTGAAGACCGCCCGCATGATGTTCAAGGCGGTTGACCAGGCCGGCGACGAGCCGACCGCCGACCTGTTGACCCAGCGCATGCAGGTGCATGAAAAGACCGCGTGGATGTTGCGGTCGTTGCTGGAGCAATAAGCAACTGCTTATGCCGCGGCGCGGTGTGGGCGCGAGGCGCGTCCCGCAACCGGCACCGGGGACCGGTGTTCGATCCGGGCGCGGATCCTCTCCCAGACGCGGTCATGCAACGGCAACAGGATCACATTGCAGACCGGTTCGAGGATCGCCGCCAGTCCGCCGAACGCGACCGACCCGGTCACCACATACATCGTCGCGAACGCGACGCCCATGTGGAGGAGAAGCTGGCTGGTGGTTCTGGCGGCGGTGACCATGGCGGTTTCCCTGTTTGCGTTTGACGATTCAAATGGTAATGATTCGCATTTTATAGAGCAAATTGATTTAAACAAGGAAATCGATAGGGATCGCCTATGCGGCTCAGAACTTGTAGCTGACGCCGATGCGCAGCACCGGGTACAGCTTGAACTTTTTCACTTCGCTCTGGAAGGCGGCGTTCTCGCGCGCAATGTCGGACGCAAACTGATTGCAGACCGCCGCCGGAGCGCTGCATCCGCTCGTGCTCAGCGAGGTCTTCGGCGAGCCCTGGAACAGCACGCCGATATCAGTCGAGAATGACCAGCCCTTTTCATCCTTCAACTGCCTGCCCCAGCCGATGCCGAGGTAGGGGGCGACCTTGTTGAAGTCGACCTTGCCGTTCACGCTGCCGATGTCCGACGCGTTGTACAGGCGGCCCTGGATCACGTACTGGCCGGCCGCATTCGGCCGCCCGCGCGCATTGATGCGGTTGGCGTTATAGGTCAGGCCGCCGGTCACGCGGAACGAGCTGCCCTGCGTCGGATACCAGTCCATCAACGCATCGTAGGTATTGGCTTTCAGGTCGAGATCGTAGGCAAGGCCGTTCGTGCTGCCCTTGTAGTTGTAGCCGAGGTAGCCGAGGCCGAGACGCACATTGACGTTGGGTGCGACCGGCACGCTCATGTGGGCGCCGACACCGGTGGTGCCGACGTGGCCGCTGATGCCGATTTCCGACTGTGATTGCGCGTGGGTCGTACAGATGAAGCCGGCGAAGAGGGCGAGCGCTGCGAGGAGTGTCTTCACGATCTGATTCCTGTCCAAAGTGCCAAGGAGAAGTAATTTCAGCAACGCAAAATTGCTCTGCGTACAGGCGCTTAGGACTTCAGATGTCTTGCCCGGTTCCATTCTTTTCCTGCGGCATGCAGAAATCGCCAACCGGGCAGGAAACATTTTCGGGAAGAAATGAAAGACGTTTAATCCTGATCAACGGTGATGTGTTTTGGCGCGGCGGGAAGCGTCGCCGCGTAGCGTCCGTGCTACCGTGCGATCGAAAGAACGATACGAGTTATGCCGATGAGAAAAAACAGCCCGGTCCATCCCGCCGACGTCCGCGCAATCGCGCGCCTCGCCACCGATGCCGTACTCGGCCTGACCGACATGGTGGAATCCATGCACGGCACGATTGCGCGCGTGCCGCTCATCGGCGCCGCCGCGCATGCCCGCACCAAAGGCGTCGCCGGCCTCGCGTACCGCTCGGTGCGCGGCATTACCCGTACCGCCGGCATGGCCGCCGATGCCGTCCTGGGCCAGATTGTCCCGCTGCTCGGCGAGCGACCGACCTCGCCGCGCCGCGAAGCGGTGCTGGCGGCGGCAAACGGCGTGCTCGGCGACTACCTGAAGGCGACCGGCAACCCGCTGGCGATCCCGATGCAGTTGCAGCCCGGCGGCCGCCTGCCCCGCTGCAAGCAGCCGGCCCTGCCCGCCCTGCTGCCCGATGCCGGCCGCCGCCTCCTGGTGCTGGTGCACGGGCTGTGCATGAACGACCTGCAGTGGGTGCGCGCCGGGCACAGCCACGGCGCCGCGCTTGCGCGCGAGCTCGGCTATACCGCGCTTTACCTGCATTACAACAGCGGCCGGCATATTTCGGTCAACGGCCGCGAGTTTGCCGAACGGCTGCAGGCGGTGGTCGCCGCGTGGCCGCAGCCGGTCGAGGAACTGGTGATCATCGGACATAGCATGGGCGGCCTGGTCGCGCGCAGTGCCTGCCACTACGGCATCGAGGCGGGGCACGACTGGCCGGCGCGGCTCGCCGGCATCGTGTTCCTCGGCACGCCGCATCACGGCGCGCCGCTGGAGCGCATCGGCAACTGGATTGAAAACGCCTTGAAAGCGCTGCCCTATGCAGCGCCGCTGGCCGGTCTCGGCATGCTGCGCAGCGCCGGCATTACCGACCTGCGCCACGGCAATCTGACCGACGAGGACTGGGACGGGGTGGACCGCTTCGCGCGCGCGCCGGACCTGCGCAGCCCGCTTGCGCTGCCGCCGCGGGCGCGCAGCTATGCGATCGCGGGGCGGCTGGGCGGCATCGGCGGCAAGGCCGGAGACGGGCTGGTGACGGTCGACAGCGCGCTCGGGCGGCACGACGAGCCGGCGCGCCGGCTCGCGTTTCCCACGTCGCACACCTGGGTCGCGGAAGGCGTCGGCCACCTCGACCTCTTGTGCAATGCGCAGGTGTATGCACGCCTGCGCGACTGGCTGGCCGCGGGCCGCCGCTAAATTGCACTCACGCCGCGCGTCAGAACGCCGCGACTGCCTCGATTGCGCGTGCCACGTCGGCGGCGTCCACATCCAGGTGCGTGACCCAGCGGATGCGCCGGATCGCACGGTCCTGCGCGCGCTGCGCGCTGCTGGTCACCTTGATGCCGCGTGCGGCGAGATGCTGCAGGAAGGCATCGGCGATGCCGGCATCGACGTCGAAGAACACGATATTGGTCTGCGCCGCATGCGCGACCGCCTTGCCTTCCAGTTTCGGATGGGACGCGACCGTTTTCGCCAGGCCCGCCGACAGCGCGGCGGCATTGGCATGATCCTCCGCCAGCCGGTGCACATGGTGCTGCAGCGCATGCAGGCCGGCGGCCGCCAGCACGCCTGCCTGCCGCATGCCGCCGCCGAGCATCTTGCGCATGCGGCGTGCCTGCTGGATGAAATCCTTCGACCCCAGCAGCAGCGAGCCGACCGGCGCGCCCAGTCCTTTCGACAGGCAGACCGACACCGAATCGTAGCCGGCGCAGATGTCGCGCGCGCATGCAACCGGGTCGCCGCCGTCCTGCTGCGCCAGCGCCACTGCCGCGTTGAACAGCCGCGCGCCGTCGATATGGCAGCGCAACCCGCGCGCCTTCGCGAGCGCGCTCACGCTTTGCATGTACGCCGCCGGCAACACCTTGCCGCCGGTGGTGTTTTCCATTACCACCAGCCGGGTCTTCGCGAAATGCGGATCGTCCGGCTTGATCGCCGCCTCAATGTCGGCCAGCGCGAGGCTGCCGTCGGACTGGTGTTCCAGCGGCTGCGGCTGGACCGAGCCGAGCACCGCCATGCCGCCCGCTTCCCAGCGGTAGGTGTGCCATTGCTGGCCGACGATCGCTTCCTCGCCGCGCTGGCAATGCGTCATCAGCGCGATCAGGTTGGTCTGGGTGCCGCTCGGCGCAAACAGCGCCGCCTCGAAGCCGAGCATCTCCGCCGCGCTCTGCTGCAGGCGGTTGACGCTCGGGTCGTCCCCGAACACGTCGTCGCCGAGCGGCGCATCGATCATTGCCTGCTTCATCGCTGCCGTCGGACGGGTCACGGTATCACTGCGAAAATCGCTCATCTCTGCCTCAACAAGAAAATCCGGATCCGCCATTATCGGCGTTTTGCGAAAACCGCGACGGCGACGGCCCGAACCCGCTCGCGAAGCGTCGTTGCAGCGTTGACACATGCTCCATAGAATGGACCGGCATCTGTTATCATTTTCGCCAATGCATCCTGCTCCGGCGGCGATTCCCTGTCATTGACTTCGCGACGATGAATACGGCAATTTCCATTGAAAACGCCTCGCCCGGCAGCCGCCGGTTCGTGCTCGAAATCCTCGGCTTCACGGAAGCGGAAAAGAGCATGCTGCATTCCACCTTCCGCCTCACCGGGCGGCGCACTTTCAGCTATGGCGAAGCGGTTGCGCCGGGCGAGCGCGCCGACATCTACCTCGTCAATGGAGACAGCGCCGACGGCATGGCGCAGTTGCGCGCGCGTGCGCCGAACGTGCATGCGCCGGCGGTCGTGATCGCAAACGCCGCGGCGGCATGCGAGTGGCCGGTGGTGCACAGGCCGATCCACTGGATGCGCCTGTTCGAGCAGCTCGACCGCCAGATGGGCGTCGCATTGCGCGAGCGCGCACGCCGCGCGCCGGCGGCCGGCCCTGCCTGGGACGGCCGCACCCGCCGCCGCGCCGCCGACAGGAACCTGCCGCCGCTGCGGCCGGTTACGCCGGTGCAGCCGCGTAACGAGTCGGTGCTGGTGGTGGACGACAGCCCGACGGTGCGCGCCTTCATGCGCACGCGGCTGGCGCCCTTTCGCTTCGATATCGACTATGCGGAGACCGGCGAGATGGCGGTAGACATGGCGCAGGCCAAGAACTACACCTGCATCTTCCTCGACATCCTGATGCCCGGCATGGACGGCTACCAGGTCTGCAAGCGGATCAAGTCCAGCGCCGCGACGAAGGATACGGCGGTAGTGATGCTGAGCAGCAAGTCGTCCGCCTTCGACAAGTTCCGCGGCAGCTGGGCCGGTTGCGACGCCTACCTCGGCAAGCCGGTCGCCGAGGATGAACTGCTGACCACGATCGCGCGCTTTCTGCCGAGCGCGCGCCGGGTCGCGCAATCGATCCTGGCGCGCTAGCGCGCACCCTGCAACGCTTTAATCCGCGAGGTTCGCGAACAGCGGCGTGCTCAGGTAGCGTTCGCCGAAGGACGGGATGATGGTCACGATCAGCTTGCCCTTGTTCTCCGGCCGGCGCGCCACCTGCGCCGCCGCCCACAGCGCGGCGCCCGACGAAATACCGACCAGCAGGCCTTCCTCGCTTGCGGCGCGGCGAGCGAAGTCGAACGCGTCTTCGTTCTTCACGCGCACCACTTCATCGTAGATCTTCGTATTCAGGATGTCCGGCACGAAGCCGGCGCCGATGCCCTGGATCGGGTGCGGACCCTTCTGCCCGCCGGACAGCACCGGGGACGCATCCGGCTCCACCGCGATGCACTGGAAGGATGGCTTGCGCGCCTTGATCACTTCACCCACGCCGGTAATGGTGCCGCCGGTGCCGATGCCCGACACCAGGATGTCGACCTTGCCGTCGGTATCGCGCCAGATTTCCTCGGCGGTCGTCTTGCGGTGGATTTCCGGATTGGCCGCGTTCTTGAACTGCTGCGGCATCAGGTAGCGCGGGTCGGACGCGACCAGTTCCTCCGCCTTCTTGATCGCGCCGGCCATGCCTTCCGGCCCCGGCGTGAGGATCAGTTCCGCGCCGTAGGCGCGCAGCAGCATGCGCCGTTCCTTGCTCATGGTTTCCGGCATCGTCAGCACGCAGCGGTAGCCGCGCGCGGCGCATACCATTGCCAGCGCGATGCCGGTATTGCCGGAGGTCGGCTCGACGATGATCGTGTCCGGCTTGATCAGCCCGGCCTGCTCCGCCGCATCGATCATCGCTACGCCGATGCGGTCCTTCACGCTATGCGCCGGGTTGTAGAACTCCAGCTTGGCGACTACCTCGGCGCCGGCCTCGGCAGCCAGCTTGCGGATCCGCACCAGCGGCGTATTGCCGATCAGTTGGGTGACATCGTTGACGATCTTCATAGGACCTCCTTTTTTTGATATGGATGGGCTTTGTCAATCTGCTATTTAACCATGCAATTCGGCGATGCGCCTGTCGCGTTCGACCTGAATCGTATGCGCCGCGCTGCCTTCGGACACGCCGAGCGACTGCAGCACGAAGGCGGACAGTTGCAGGCCGGCTTCGAGTGTTTCCGGAATGACATGGGAGGCACCGGCCTGCTTGAGCGCCTGCGCATGCTTTTCGTCGCGCGAACGCGCAAACAGCGGGACATGCGGATAGGCACGCCGGATCGCCTTGACCGCATGCAGCGCCGACGCCGGATGGTCCATCGTCAACACGATTGCCGCCGCCCGCTCCGCGTGCGCCTTTTGCAGCAGCTCCACGCGCGCGGCGTCGCCGAAATACACCGGCAGGCCGGCCGCATGCAACTTGCCCACCAGGCGCGCGTTGGTCTCGAACGCGATGTACGGCACATTCTGCGCGGACACCATCTGCGACACCAACTGCCCGACGCGGCCGAAGCCGGCGATGATCACATGGCTCGCGCTCGGTTCCACCACCGCGTCGTCCAGGCTGCCCGCCGGCCGCTCGCCGTGCCGCCCTTCCCACCACTCGCCGAACGTATGGCCGGCCTTGGCCACCATCGGCGTCGCGAACAGGCTCAGGCTGACCACCAGCATGATGAACTGGCCGATGTCCTCCGGCATGAGCCGGGAGGAAATCGCATAGCCGACCACGATGAAGGTGAATTCCCCGCCCTGCCCGAGCAGCGCCCCGCCTTCGATCGCGCGGCCCCAGTTGAAGCCGCCGATGCGCAGGATCACGCTGATCACCGCCGTCTTGATCGCAAACAGGCCGATCACCGACAGCGGCAGCCACAGCGGCGACTTCGCCACTTCGCGCACGTCGATTCCCATGCCGACCGACATGAAGAACAATCCCATCAGCAGGCCCTTGAACGGCTCGATGGTGACTTCGACTTCATGCTTGAACTCGGTTTCCGCCAGCAGCAGGCCGGCCAGGAACGCGCCGAGCGCCAGCGACAGGCCGGCCAGCTCGGTCAATGCGGCGATGCCCAGCGTGGCCAGCAGCGTAAGCGCCATGAACACGTCCGGCTGGCGCTGCTGGGTGAAGGAATGGAACAGCGGCCGGATCACGCGCCTGCCGAGCAGGTAGATCAATGCGATCGCGCCGACCGATTTGGCCAGCGTCATGCCGGCCAGTTCAAGCAGGCCGTCGCGGCTGCCGCTGGCAAGCACGCCCATCAGGATCAGCAGCGGCACCACGGCCAGGTCCTGCAGCATCAGGATCGAAAATCCGGCCTGGCCGAGCGGCGTGCCCAGGGTGCGGCGCTCGTTCATGAGCTGCATCACCACCGCGGTGGACGACAGCGACAGCACCGAGCCGAGAATGGCGGCGGCCTCCAGCGTGTTGCCGAAAGCATAGGCGATCGAGCCGATGATCGCGGCGCTGATGTACACCTGTGCGCTGCCGGCGCCGAACACCCAGCCGCGCAGCATCCACAGCTTTTCCGCCGACAGTTCCAGTCCGATCATGAACATCAGGAACAGCACGCCGAGTTCGGCCAGCGCTTCCACGCCGTCGAGCTGCGGAAAGGTGAAATACGCCAGCCACGGCACGTCATTCGCCCACAGGCCGAGTCCGAACGGGCCGATCAGCGTGCCTACGGCGAGAAAGCCCAGGATCTGGTTGACCCGCCAGCGCTGCAGCAGCGGGATCAGGATGCCGGTAAGTCCGAGAAACAGCAGGGTTTCCCGCAGATAGGGTAAGGAGTGTTGGGCTTCCACGTTACGAGTTCTGATGACGGTACAGGCGCCGGCGCCGGCGCAGGACTGCAAGTGTGTCACAGAACGTGGATGGACGGCCAGACGGTTTGGCCGCGTGTAGGACGGACACCTACTGCCTGCGCCGCTTCTTCCAGTTGTAGTCGGGCGCGGGATCGGCGACACCGGGCGGGCCGACCGAGTCCGGGTTTTCCGAGCACAGGGTGATGAAGCACACGGCGTCACCTTCGCGCTGCCGCCTGCGCAAGCTTTCCATGAATTGCATCGCACCGCTCATGTCGGCCGACGCGAACTCTTGGCTGCAGGCGCGGTTGCCGCCGTCTTCCGCCTCGGTCCAGTACACCATGTACATCGCGTTCCTCCGTCAGCTGTGCGCGAGCTGCGCCAGGATTTCATAGGAGCGCAGCCGGGCGGCGTGGTCGAAGATCATCGTGTTGACAATCAGCTCATCGGCCTGGGTGTCGTCGATGAACGCCTGCAGCCGGCGTCTGACGGTGTCGGGCGCGCCCGTGATCGAGACGCGCAGGGTGGCTTCGACCGATGCCTGTTCCAGCGGCGACCACAGGCCATCCATGCTGTCGACCGGCGGCGGCATCTGCCCGGGCAGCCCGCGGATCAGGTTCACATGCATCTGCTGGTGGGTGGTCGACAGGCGGCGCGCTTCCTCGTCGCTATCGGCGGCGAACACGTTCAGTCCGACCATCACATGCGGCTTCTGGAGCGCGTCCGACGGCTGGAAGCAGTGGCGGTACAGCGCCAGCGCCTCCTGCAGGTAGGCGGGCGAAAACTGCCCGGCGAAGGCGAAGGGCAGCCCGAGATGGCCGGCAAGCCGGGCGCTGAAGTCGCTGGAACCGAGCAGCCAGATCGGGATGGACAAGCCTTCGCCCGGCACCGCACGTACCCGGGCGGCGCCGGAATCGGTGCCGCGCGGCCGGAAATAGCCGCGCAGCTCGGCCAGCAGCTGCGGGAATTCCTCGCCGTCGGCTTGCAGGCCGCGCCGCAGTGCGCGCGCGACCAGCTGGTTCGAGCCCGGGGCGCGCCCGAGGCCGAGGTCGATTCGCCCGGGATACAGGGATTCGAGGGTGCCGAACTGTTCGGCAACCACCAGCGGCGCGTGATTGGGCAGCATGACGCCGCCGGCGCCGACGCGGATCCGCGTGGTGCCCGCCGCGACGTAGCTGATCGCCACCGCGGTCGCCGCGCTGGCGATTGCGGGCATGCCGTGATGTTCCGCCAGCCAGTAGCGATGGTAGCCCCAGCGGTCCGCATGCCGCGCCAGGTCCAGCGTGCGCTGGAATGCGTCGGCCGCGGTGCCGCCTTGCTGGATCGGCGCAAGGTCGAGGATGCTGAGCGGGATGTCCTTGAATTGTTTCATGGCGGATTTGACGTGGTGCGAGCGGATTGTAGGTTGGACAGCGTTTTCTGTCTGCCATTCCGGCCGCGGATACGGCTTGCTACAAGGCTACAAAGCCCTTTTGCCACAAATACCTGCCCAGCATCACCACGCACACGGTCACGATCATCGGCCGGATCAGCTTCGTCCCGCCGCGCACCATCGCATGCGAGCCGCTCCATGCGCCGATCACCTGGCCGGCGATCATCGCCGCGCCGGCCAGCCACAGCACCTTGCCGCCCAGGATGAACACGGTGAGCGACGCGATGTTGCTGGCGAAGTTGAGCACCTTCGCATTCGCGGTCGCGGTGACCAGGTTCTGGCCGCGCAGCGCGACGCCGGCCAGCGAAAAGAACGAACCGGTGCCTGGCCCGAACATGCCGTCGTAAAAGCCGATGCCCGGCACCACGGTGCCTTGGAACAGGCTTTTGGAGAGGCGCGGCTTGCGCTCGATGGCGCCGGCATTCGGCGCGAGCAGGAAATACAGCGCGATGCCGACCAGTACGATCGGGATCAGCAGGTCGAGGGTCTGCGCATTGACGAACTGCACCAGCAGCGTGCCGACGGCCGAACCGACCAGAGACGCGATGAACAGCGGCCGCACCTCGGGCACCCGCACCAGCCCGCGCCGGATCACCATCAGCGACGCGGTGAACGAACCGGAGCTGGCCTGGAACTTGTTCGTGGCGAGTGCCTGGATCGGCGGCACCTGCGCCAGCAGCAGCACCGGGATCGTGATCAGCCCGCCGCCGCCGGCGATCGCATCGACAAAACCGGCAATGGCCGCGGCGGCGAACAGCATCGCGAGGACTTCCGGCGACAACATGAGATCCATCTTTATCCTCTTGGGAAAAACGCAGGAGCACGATGCTAGCGGAAGCGCGCGCATCCTGCCAATGCCGATTCGGCATGCGCTATGCGCTACGCCTTCTTTTCCCGGATCCGGATCAGGCCTTCCTGCGCGACGGTCGCCACCAGTTCGCCCTTCTGGTTGTACACATACGCGAAGCACAGCCCCCGGCCGCCGGACGCATTCGGGCTTTCCATCGCAAACAGCAGCCATTCATCCATGCGGAACGGGCGGTGGAACCAGACCGTATGGTCGAGGCTGGCGATCTGCAGGCGCGGGTCGCCCATCCGGATGCCGTGCGGCTGCAGCGATGTCCACAGCAATCCGTAGTCGGACACGTAGGCGAACATGGTCTCGTGCGCCAGCGTGTCGTGCGGCAGCGCCAGCGGCGAGCGCGTCCATACCAGCTTTCCCGGCTGGCCTTTGTGGCCGCTGTAGATGTCGCCTGCATGGTCGGCGCGGAAGTCCACCGGCACCGGGCGGAACGGGCGCTTGCCGCCCTCGCTTATCTTCTTCCAGGCGGCGATGCTCGACGGCAGCGACTCCGGATCGGGGTTGGCGGGCATCGCGCGCTGGTGTTCCAGCCCCTGCTCGACCTGCTGAAACGATGCCGACATCACGAAGATGCGCCGCCCTTCCTGGTAGGCGACCACGCGCCGGGTACTGAAGCTGCCGCCGTCGCGCACGCGCTCGACTTCATAGTCGATCGGCAGCTGGTGATTGCCGGCCAGGAGGAACATCGAATGCAGCGAATGCACGCGCCGCCCCGGCACCGTCACCGCCGCCGCGTACAGCGACTGGCCCAGCACCTGGCCGCCGAACACGTTCGGGCTGCCCATGAAATGGCTCTGGCCGCGGAAGCGGTCGTCGCCGGTTTGTTCGAGCGTGAGCAGGTCGAGGATTTCCTGCGTATTGAAAAGAGTATCGTCCACCATCGTTGTATCGTTTGTTGAGAAAACAGCGGCATTGCCGCTCAAAGGGAATTCTGTGTGCTGGTCAGGATTTCACGCAGCTCGCGCTTCAGCACCTTGCCGATCGCGCTGCGTGGCAACAGCGGCGTGAGCTGCACCGACGCCAGCCGCTGCGTCTTGCCCAGCCGCGCATTGGCCCAGTCGAGCACTTCCTGCGGCTGCAATTCCACGCCCGGCTTCGGCACCACAAAGGCGACCGGCGTTTCTCCCCAGCGCTCCGAAGACACGCCGACCACCGCTGCTTCGGCCACGCCGGGATGCTGCGCCAGCACCGCTTCCAGGTCGCTCGGATAAATGTTGAAGCCGCCCGAGATGATCATGTCCTTCTTGCGGTCCATCAGCGTGAGAAAGCCGTCCTGGTCGAAGCGGCCGATGTCGCCGGTGCGGATGAAGCGCTTGCCGCTGGCGTCGCGCCATTCCGCCTCGGCCGTCTTCTGCGGCTGGTTGTGGTAGCCCGCCATCATTGCCGGCGAGTGCCCGACCACTTCGCCGAGTTCGCCCTGCGGCACCTCGCGTCCGGCGTCGTCGATCAGGCGGATGTCGTGGCCCGGCGCCGGCTGGCCGACGGTGTGCAGCTTGTCCGGATGCTCATGCGCGGCCAGCACGCAGGTGCCGCCGCCCTCGGTCATGCCGTAATACTCGATCAGCCCGCCCGGCCAGCGCTTCAAAATATCCGCCTTCAGTGCCGCGGAGAACGGCGCGCTGGTGCAGAACTTCATGCGGAACGACGACAGGTCGTAGCGACCGAAATCCTCGCGCGCCATGATGCGCTGGTACTGCACCGGCACCAGCATGGTGTGGGTGGCGCGGTGGCGTTCGGCCAGCGCCAGCCAGGCGCCGGCATCGAACCTGGCCATCATCACCACGGTGCCGCCAAGCGCGATGGTCGGGAAGAAGCACACCAGCGTCGTGTTCGAATAGAGTGGCGTGGAAACCAGGGACACTGCATCCGGGTCATAGCCGTTCACCCGGGCCCGCTGCACATGGGTCCAGCGCATCGAATGCGGCTGCACGATGCCCTTGGGCGCGCCGGTGGTGCCGGAGGAATAGATGATGTTGAACGGCCAGTCGGGCTGGATGGCGACCGGCGCCGCGCTCGTGCCGGCGGGCGCGAGCCAGCCGGAAAAGCGCGTGCCGGCGTTGCCGTCGTCGAGCGCGACCAGCGGCGCGTCGCCGGCAGCGCGGACCGCCGCCAGCGCCTGCGCCACCGCGTCGTCCACGAACAGCAGGCGCGCGCCCGCATCCCTGGCCATCGCCATCAGGCTCTCTGGGGGGGACGAGGGCGCCAGCGGCGCCACCGCGACACCCGCGCGCAGGCTGCCGAGAAACAGCGCTGCGTACGCGATCGAGGTCGCCGCGCACACCGCGATCGCCGCGCCCGGCTGCACGCCGTCGCGCTGCAGCGCCGCCGCCACCCGGTCCATCTGCGCGTCGAGTTCGGCATACGTCATGGTGACGCCGTCCTGCACCAGGGCGGCATGCGCCGGCCGCGCCTGCGCATGCAGGCGGACCAGCTGCGGGATGGTGTCGAAGCTTTGTTCGAGCACGGAATCGATGTCTGGCAAGGCGGTCATCTGGAATCGTCGGGCAGGGGCTGCGGCAAGTGGCGGGTTCAACTACGGCAACAGGACCTAATACTAGTCCAGTTTCGATTTTTTCGCGAACGGTCGTTCGATTGCGCTTCCCGGCCGCGCCGCGCTGTTGCCCGACTGACATTTTCTGCGGCTACCCGGTATTCGTGCCGGGGGCCATGGCGGTCTTCGCCGCACCGAATGCGGCAACGCAGTTGCGCGCCTGCGGCAGTCGGATACACTTGCCGTCCAAGAGAATAAAGGAGGCAGTAATGAGCGATGCACTGACAGCACTTGAACGCCTGAAGGAAGGCAACCGCCGGTTCATGTCCGGTACCGCAAACAGCCATACCTTGCTGAGTCCGGAGCGGCGCAGCGAACTGGTCGCCGGGCAGCAGCCGTTCGCGATCATCCTCGGCTGTTCCGATTCACGCGTGCCGGCGGAGCTGATCTTCGACCAGGGGTTGGGCGATCTGTTCGTGATACGCATTGCCGGCAATGTCGTCGCGCCGTCGCAGATCGGCAGCGTGGAATTCGCGGCCGAGCGCTTCGGCACGCCGCTGGTGGTGGTGCTCGGGCATTCGCACTGCGGCGCGGTGTCCGCGACCCTCGAGGAAATCGTGCGCCCGATGCAGAACCAGTCGCGCCACCTGCGCTCCATCGTCGAACGCGTGCGGCCGGCGGTCGAGCAGCTGCTGGCGACCGAGCTGCGCAACGACCCCGAGGCGCTGCTGCACCATGCGGTGCGCGCCAACGTGCGGTCGACCGCCAGCCATCTGCGGCACGGCTCGGAAATCATCGAGCAGCGCATCCGCAGCGGGCAACTGCTGGTGGTGGGCGCGGAATATTCGCTCGAATCCGGCGAGGTGGATTTCTTCGACGTGCCCGATATCAGCCGCTTGGCAGCGCCAGGGGGCGCGGCCGAATAATCCGGGCCGGTGCGATCGCGCACCGGCACATCGCAGCTAGTTCCAGGTGACGGAAACGCCGCCGAGCACGCTGCAGCCGCACTCGGGCAATGGCGTGCCGCGCGGCGCATTGAAGCCGCGGCAGCAGACATAGCGCAGGTGGAACGGCAGCCAGTCATCCAGCACCCAGCGCGAGAAACGGTCGCCGACGAACAGCATCGCGTTGGCCGACGCCTCTAGGCAGCGCTGCACCGCGCGCGTTTCCGGCGTCAGGTCCTGGTTGTGCGGCTGTTCGAGGATATACAGCTCCTTCAGGCTGCGCAGGTTCTGGTCGAGGAACAGCAGCAGCAGGTCACGCGCGCTGTCGCCGTCGTGGCGCGCGGCGTAAAAGCTCTGGCCCCAGACCTGGCAATAGTCATGGAAGCTCATCGGACCATCGGCGGAGAACAGGCGCTGCAGATGGAATTGCACCGCCGGGCTGTAGCGAACCTGGTCTTTCTTGCACAGCGCGCAGGTCCAGAACGCCGGCTTGCCGATACGGCCGAGGAAGCTGTCCTCGCGCGGCGTGCCGCCGCCCAGGCCGAGCGCGTCAGGCGCGAACAACCCATCCAGGCGGGCCAGGAAGACCGACGCGATATTCGCTTCCAGTTTCTGCAGCGCGGCCGGAACCTCGCTGACGGGCGGGAGGTCGTCGGGAGCGGCGGCGCGCTTGGGGACGGGCATGGACTTCCTTTCGAATCAGGCCGACTTGTTGCGCATGTTGGCGACCATGGTCTTGAACACGCCGATCTTTTCTTCCGCCGCGAGCAACTCCTGCGCGACCTCGTTGAGCTTGCAGCGGTTGGCGCGCGCATAGTCACGCATCACTTCGAACGCCGTGTTGCGGTCGGTCTGCAGCCGGGCCATCAGCAGGCCCACGGCCATGCTGGTTTCGCGGCCGGCTGCCAGCGCCGCAGTCAGGTTCGCTTCGGTGCGGCGCAACTGCCGAATCTCGTCGGCGCGTGCGAGCGCGGCTTCGACCGCGGGCACGATCTGCCCGTGCTCGAAAGGTTTGACCAGATAGCCGACCGCTCCATAGTCGGCCGCCTGCCGCACCAGTTTGATGTCATTGTTGCTGGACAGGAACATGAACGGCAGCTGGCTGTCCGCCTGCAGCCGCTTCGCCAGTTCGAGCCCGGACATGCCCGGCATGTTCACGTCCAGCAGCGCCAGATCGTATGCCTGCTGCGCCAGCGCTTCCAGCGCGGCTTCACCCGACGCCGCCTTGCCGGTGGCAAAGCCAGCGTGATGGAAGAGGTGCGACAGCAGGTCGAGCGTGATGGTATCGTCGTCGACAAGCAGGATGCGGCGTGAAAAAGGGGGCGCTGCAGTCGTGGCCATAGAGACAGCGGCTCGGTCAAAGGGATTGGCGGAATTTGGCCAGGCACTACCGGTCCGATACCGCTGGTAGTAAGCCGTGCTTAACCGCGATGCTCGGCCACCCTGCCGAATAATTCATTGATTTGGGTCAATTTTGCCCGGGGATGATGTGGTGTGGCGACAGCATGCGCCGCGAGTTGTCGATTTGTCACGCCCTGCGCCGCCGGACGTGACGGTCCGCGGGAATGATATTGCGGCGGGCGATCAGCGGACTGCCGCGGCCGCCCATTGCAGGAAGGCCTCGACATCATGCAGCACCTCGTCGAGCGCCGCTCCGGCCGCGGCGTCCTTGCGCGCCGCCCCGAGGCGGATCTCGAGGTCGGTGGCGCGCATTCCCAGTTCGGCGAAGCCGAAGGTGCCGGCCGATCCGGCAAGGGAATGCAGCTGCAACAGCAGCGCATCGAAGTGCGCTGTCTGCCGCTCCGCGCGGCAGCGGTTCAGGTTGCTGCCGATGTCCTGCAGGCGGCCCGGCAAGGCGGCGACATAGGCTTCTTCGATGGCGCGCAGCGCCGCGTCGAGGTCGGCGTCCGCCGCCGCGTTCTTCTCATGCATGTCCCTGTCCTTTGCGTTCCCGGATCGTGCTGATCGCACCCGGGGTGTGGTAATGCGCAATCTCCGCGGCCTGGACCTTCGCCGTCATGAAAATCAGGGGCAGTTGCGCGTCCCGCGGCAGCCGGCGCAACGCCGCCGGTGTGCCCGGGCCTTCGACCGCGAGGCAGGCGAGCGGCATGCCCACCTGCCGCGCCGCCGCGCGCGCGATACGGGCAGAGCGCGCATCAGCCGCTGCTGGCGTCGCGTCAGGATAGAGATGCGGGTTCGGCACCGGCTTGTCCAGAGCCGTATTCGCCGCCGGATGGTGGTGCATGCCGGGCGACCTCAATCGGCTGCCGGCTGGTGCCCGCGCGCGCCGCGCTTCTGACGGCGCCGGTCCAGCCACCAGGCGAGTGCCGGCAGCGCAAGAAATCCGCCGGGCGACACGAACAGCACCACGTAGGGACTGAGGGAGGCCAGCCTGCGCAGCTGCTGGCGCAGCGCGCGCCGGTCGGCATCGGTCCATTCCTCGCCGTTGCGCTGCTTCATCAGCAGCTGCATCAGGCCCCGCATGCCCGATATTTCGTTCCACAGGCGTTCGCGTTCGCGGTTTTGCAGCGCCCACAGGCCGCGCAGCGACCGGTGCGTGAGCTGCACAGGTTTGTTCACGACTGAGCGAAGCCGCTGTATCACGATGCGCTGTCCGGGAAAGGGAATGGTTATCGCCGCGCAAGGAGGGCGCGGCGCTTTTTGTTGCATTTTACGTCAGCGGTGGAAAGTGCAATAGCGCAATCGACGCGCTGTTGCATCATTGCCGCCGGTCGAGTTGCTGGAAGTACTCGGATTCAAGCTTGCGCAGTTGCATGCCTTGCAAGGCGCGATCGAACGCCTTCTGCAACTCGCGCCCCCGTTCGGTATGCTGGAAGCAGACGTGCAGCGACAGCTCCGCCAGCGGCTTTTCGTGGAAGACGAATTGATGCCGGTCGCGCGCCAGGCTCGGCTCGGTCGCCAGCAGGTAGCGCAGCACCAGTTTGTCGATCACCACCGCATCGACCCGGCCGGCCAGCAGCTTGCGCAGGTTGAGCATGTCGCTGGGCGATGCGTCCGGGTTCAGCTTGCCGTCGCGTACCGCGTTGTCGAAGGCCGGGCCATTGGAGAAGCCGGCGACCACGCCGACGCGCAGCGACGCCAGGTCCTGCAGCGCGTTCCATTGCAGCGGCGCGTTCCGCAGGTAGGCAAAGCCGACCGTGCTGCTGCCGATGGGAGCCGAGAAATGGCACTGGCGCGCGCGCTCCTCGGTGTAATACGCAGGGAAGTAGCCGGCGTACTGCGGGTCCTTCATGCCGAGCTGCATGGCCCGTGTCCACGGAAAGTATTCGATTTTCGTGCGGTAGCCGAACTGGCGCGCGGCAAGGTCAGCCACGAAGCCGGACCAGCCTTCCTGATCCAGCTGCGCGCCGACATAGGGCAGCCATTCCAGGCTGGCCAGAAGCATCGTGTTCGGCGCCGCGGAAACCTGCGCGGTGCTTGCCGGCGCAGCAATGCAGAGCGGCAAGAACAGCGCCAAGGTCAATTTGCGTATCATTCCATCCCCGGTACGCCGCCTCACCTGCGAGGGGCTGCTCCCATCAATATGGGACAAGTGTAGCGCAGATCGATTCTGTCCGGCGGGTGCGTCGGGGCGACGCAACACGGGCTATGAGGCCGGTGTCCGGTGCTCCTTGCGCACGCGGTCACGCCCTGCGGAATCGCCCGCCTCTGCACTGCGACGGGACAGGAAAGCCGGCGCGGGAACGGCGGCTTGCACCCTCATGGTGCGCTGCCGCCCGCATTCCTGCCCATCTTCGCCTTGCCAGACCAATGCAAGCAGGCATCGTACTTGCATGATTGCAATGCTTGCTGACTGGTCAGCCGTTTCCTGCCGCTGCCGCAAATACCGGAATCCCCCCATGCGACATCTTGCCCATGCCCGCGCCTGCCTGCCGGCCGACTGTCCCGCCGCCGCTGCGCCCGCCGGTCTGCTGGCGAATTTCGACGGCATGATCTACCGCTGCCGGCCCGACGACGGCTGGTCGCTGCAGTTCGTCAGTGCCGGCTGTCTGGCGTTGACCGGCCATGCCGCCGTCGAATTCGCGGCGGGCCGCGTCCGCCTGGCAGACCTGGTGCATCCCGACGACTGGCGGTCGACGCGCGCCGCGATTCACGCGGCGCTCGCGGACGGGCGCCGTTACCACATCGAATACCGCCTGCGGCGCCGCAATGGGGCCGAGCGCTGGGTGGCCGAGCACGGCAGCGGCGTGCTCGGGAGCGACGGCGCCTGCAGCGCGCTGGAAGGCTTCGTGCAGGACATCACCCTGCGCCGCGCGGCGGAACAGGCGCTGCACGAGGCCGAGCGGCGCTACCGCAGCATCTTCGAGAATGCGGTGGAAGGCATCTTTCAGTCCACGCCGGACAAGGGCTACCTGGCGGTCAATCCGGCGCTGGCGCGCATGTACGGTTACGACTCGCCGCAGCAGATGACCGCGATGCTGCGCGACATCGAGCACCAGCTTTATGTCGATCCCGGGCGCCGCGCCGAATTCCTGCGACTGATGGCCGCGCACGACCAGGTGATCAACTTCGAATCGGAGGTGCGCCAGCGCAACGGCAACGTGATCTGGATCTCGGAAAACGCACGCGCGGTGCGCGGGGTAGGCAACGACATCCTGTTCTACGAAGGCACGGTGGTCGACATCACGGTGCGCAAGGCGTACGAAGAGACGATCCGCTACCAGGCCACGCATGACGCGCTGACCGGCCTGCCCAACCGTAACCTGCTCTCGGACCGGCTGCAGCAGGCGATGCACCAGGCGCAGCGCGACGGCAGCATCGTCGCCGTCGCCTTCATCGACCTCGATCACTTCAAGTTCGTCAACGACAGCCTCGGCCACCAGACCGGCGACGAATTGCTGAAGGTGGTGTCGGCCCGCCTGACTTCCTGCCTGCGCGCCACCGATACCGTCGCGCGCCAGGGCGGCGATGAATTCGTGGTCGTGCTCGGCAGCCAGAGAAGCATCGAAGCGGTGACCGACACCGTGCGCCGTCTGATCGCGCTGGTCGCCGAGCCATGGTCGATCAACGGCATCGAGCTGCAGGTGACCTGCAGCGCCGGCATCAGCCTGTATCCCGCGGACGGCCAGGATGCCCGGATGCTGTTGCGGCATGCCGACTCCGCGATGTACAAGGCCAAGGAGCTCGGGCGCAACCACTTCGAGTATTTTGCGGCGGAGATGAACCTGCATGCCACCGCTCGGCTGGAGATGCTGCACCACCTGCGGCATGCGATCGCCAACAATGAATTCGTGCTGCACTACCAGCCCAAGGTCGACCTCGCGAGCGGCCGCGTGGTCGGCGCGGAAGCGCTGATCCGCTGGTGCAGCCCGGCGCGCGGGCTGGTTCCGCCGGCCGCGTTCATTCCGCTGGCCGAGGAAAGCGGCATGATCATCGCGATCGGAGAATGGGTGCTGCGCACCGCCTGCGCGCAGAACGTCGCGTGGCAGCAGTGCGGCTACCCGGCGATCCCGGTATCGGTCAACCTGTCGCCGCGCCAGCTCGCTCGCGCGGATGTAGTGGAGCTGGTCGCCGCGGCACTGCGCGAGAGCGGGCTCGCCCCGCATTGCCTGGAGCTGGAAATCACCGAATCCGTCGTCATGCGCGACGTCGATCAGTCGCTGGCTACACTCAGGAAGCTCAAGGAGCTGGGCGTGAAAGCATCGATCGACGATTTCGGCACCGGCTATTCGAGCTTGAACTACCTCAAGCGCTTCCCGGTAGACACGCTTAAAATCGACCGGTCGTTCGTGAGTGACGTCGCCACCGACCAGGATGATGCAGCCATTGTGAAAGCAGTGATCTCGCTTGCGCACATTCTCAACCTGCGGGTGGTGGCCGAAGGCGTCGAGGCGGAGGAGCAGCGGCTCTTCCTGCTGGAGAACGGCTGCGACGAGGTGCAGGGCTACCTGTTCGGCAAGCCGGTGCCTTTCGATGCGTTCGCGCAAGCGTGGCTGCGTGCTGCCGAAGAAGATTGATGCGCTGCCAGTGCGGACGGCATTGTCCTGCGCAGCAGGAAACATCCTGACAGCACGCCCGGCTTGCGCTCGTGGGGCCCCTGTGCGCGCCTTTGCGTTCACACAAAAAAGTTGCGCACTGCGGCATGCGCGCACTGAACTCTTGTTCGGATCCCAATCAAAACCGAGTGAGTGCGAACGGGATGAGCGTTCCCGCGGGCCGGACCCGTCCTGCTGTTCCGCTCCGTGTACCGATTTAGGGAATGAATACGATGAGCAGCAGACAAGAACAATCCATCGAAAAAGCGCCGAACAATGCGGTCGCGATGCAGGTGGCGCCGTGGTCCGACATCTCCATCCAGTGCTATGAAGAAGACGTTCCCCCGTTTATCGGCGGCGTGCTGGAAAAGCTGTACGGCAATCTGTTTTCCTCGCTTTCCTATTACCGCATCTTCGGCGGCGCCGACAACGCCAGCGTGTTTGTCGTCCGCGACGGCAAATCCATCGTCTGCGCGTGGCTGTTTCGCCGCCACCGCAATACGGTGCGGGTCATTAACGAAGGCATCCGCGTCGACGAGGACGACCTTGCGCGTTTCGCCGCCTATATCTTCGGCCGCTATTCCTCGGTGAAGGCAATCTCCTTCCATGCGGTGCGTCCGCACCTGGCGGAGCTGGGGTTGCCCTACCAGCGTTTCAACTGCCTCGAAGACATGGTGCTCACGCTGCCCAGCAGCCCCGAGAGTTATCACGCCAGTCTCGGGCGCTCCACGCGCAGCTACATCCATCGCTACATGAACAAGTTGAAGCGCGACTTTCCGCGCTTCGAATTCCGTGTGCTGACCGCGGAAGCAGCAAGCGAAGACGTGATCCGCCACATCATCAGCCTGAACCACCTGCGCATGGCGAGCAAGGGCAAGGAATCGATCAATGACGAAGACACGACGCGGCGCATCGCGGCGATGGCGCGCGAATGCGGAACGGTCGGCGTGATCCTGGTGGACGGGCGCATCTGCGCCGGCTCGATCAACTACCGCGTCGGCGGCAACTACTTTCTCGAAACCCTGGCGCATGATCCGGCCTACGACGATTACCGGCTCGGCACCCTGTGCTGCTACCTGACCATCTGCGAATGCATCGCGCGGCGCGGCGCCGAATACCATTTCCTCTGGGGGCAGGACGACTACAAGACCCGGCTGCTGGGCGTGCAGCGCGACCTCGACGATCTGGTGATCTATCGCTCCCATCTGCACATGCTGTTGCATGGGAAACTGGTCGTGCAGCATGCGGCGCACGCGGCGCTGCGCCGCGCGCGCGTGTGGATACGGACGGTGCGCCGCCGCGACAGCTTCGCTGGCCGCCTGGTAAACCGCCTGTGGCGGCTGGCGCGCGGACTGGGAATGGCCAAGTCCTGAGCGGCGGCCGCCGCTCAGTCGCCCGTCGCATGCAACTCCCGGCGTGCCTTGTCCGTGTGCGCAAGCAGGCGCTGCAACGTATCCCGCGGTTCCGTTCCCAGGTCCTGTTCCAGCGCTGCGCGTATCGCGTCCGCGAGCGCTTCCTCCAGGCGCGCGCAGTCGGCGAGCAGCGCCGCGCGCGCGTCGCCCGTCAGCAGCCCCTTGATCGCGGACAGCAGATGCACCGCGGCTTCGCGGTCCGGGTCGGGCGTCTGCGGCAGGTCGTCCAGCGCCCGGATATGCACAGCCAGTTCATCCCACAGGCGCTTCCTCTCTTCGGACAGGGTAAGGCATACCCCGGACAACGGGTCGTCCGCGAGGTCCTTCACGGCGGTTTCGTAACGGTGCGCCGTTTCCAGGCACAGCTTTTCGACGGCATTGAGCGCCGTCTGTCTTTCATCCCTGAGCAACATTCGTCATGTCCTTCCTGCTCTCGAAATAGGCCTCCGGCACGAAGACGCTGATCGCGCCGGGAATCAGGTCGAATGTGGCCGGCGTCGAGCTGACGACTTCGCCGTCGGCGCTGACATTGAGCTTCCTGCGGGTGGCAATCCTGATCCGGCGTCCCTGCGCGATCACGACCGGATGCCATTCCTCGAATCGACCGGTACGCAGCGCCGGCAGGCATTTAAGCAACTGCCACGCGCCGAGCGGCTCTATGCTGTACAGAAAAAGCAGGCGGTCGTCGATGCTTGCGTTCTCCGAAACGGTCATGCCGCCGCCATAGTGCCGCCCGTTGCCGACTGCAATGTGGATGGAAGGCAGGCGGCTGGTCTGCCCGTCGCACTCGATGTCAGCATGAAAGGGCCGGAACGACCCGAGCGTCCTGAACAGCGCGCGCGCGTAACTGAGCGCGCCCCAGCGCCGCTTCACGTCGCCCGACAGGTGCTCCCGCGCGCGCACGCCGAGGCCGATGTGGGCGACATTGAAAAAAAAGCGGTCGTTTACCCGCCCGAGATCGATCCGGTGCAGTATGCCGTCGGTAATCACCTTGCCCGCCTCCGCCGGTTCGACCGGGATCTTCAGCGTGCGCGCAAGATCATTGGCGGTACCGAGCGGCAGCACGCCCAGCGGCAGCCGGGCAGCCGCCAGCGCGCCCGCGGCGGCATTCAGCGAACCGTCGCCGCCCCCGATGATCACGCAATCCACGTCGGTTGCGTGGCGTTCGATGAGCGCGGGTATCTGGTCCGGCCGTTCCGTCATCCGCAGCAGAACCTCCACTGCACGGCTGGCCAGGTGCTCGGTGAAGACGTTGATATCGCCGGCGCCGTTGCGGCTCTTTCGGTTGACGATAAGTAACGCGCGCTTCGGCACAGCATCTCCCGGAAAAGTAATCCGCCCACCGCAGTTCTTGTCATTTATAGCTGTGACCTTGCGCAGGGGCAGCGGTTCCGGGGTTTGAGGACCGCCGCCGTTCACAGCCCCCAATGCACGGCGGGCACGCCGAACAGGTGGCGGTGGAAGGCCATCACCAGCAACGCCAGCACGATGCCGCCGCCAACCGCCATCATGTCCTGCCGTGCCACCGGCGCGAAGGTCTTGATCGCGTTTCTCTGCACCGCCGACAGCAGGTCGATCGCGGCATAGGCGAGGAAGGCGCCAAACAGCAGCGTCGCCCTGAGCTCCCCGTTGGCGAGCAGATGGACGCCGGACCACAGGCCCAGACCGAGCAGCATCGGATGCTTCAGCCGGCGACGGATATGGGTACGCATGTTCGCCGACGCGAACAGTACGAAACTGATGATCATCGCCAGCGGCGCCAGCAGGATGGCGGCGCGGAACGGCTGGAACAGCAGCGGCGCGGACGGCGCGCGTGCATACCCGATCACGATCAGCACCAGGCCGATTGCCGACACCGCCGAAAACATTCCCTTGTAGCCCTTTTCACCAAGCCGGTCGTACAGCGCATCGCGCAAGCCGGCGAGCACCGGCAGCAGGTGAATGCCGAGGAACATCGCGAGTCCGAGAATCAGTATGGTCATGACACCTCCCTGTGATTGTTATGCAGCGAGCGTAGCGGATTGCAAGGAAAATCCGCGTGATGCACCTCAAGCGCATTGCCCGCGCGGCCCGGTGATGCCTTGCTGCAGGCGTCCTCGCTGGCTTCGTGTAGGACGGCGTCGGTATCCGGGATTGCGGACGGCACGCGGGTTTCGCAAACTTTGACTTAAATCAATTCTTATTGCTATGCGTCACCATTAGCATCGGTTCGCGGTCGTTGGAAAGCGACGCGCCGCATTGATACCAACAAAGGCCGGTTCCACGGTGCGGCGTGCGGTCTTCCCCCAGCGCGAGCAAGCCGAACGGACAGCGGCCCTGGCTAAAGGGTAGACCATGTTCAAAAACATCACGATCCGTTCGCGCCTGATTTTCGTCCTCGTTTTCCTTTCCGTCCAGCTCATCGTCGGCGCCGGCATCGGTATCGGCGCACTCGGCCGCGCCAACGATGCGATGCGCTCGCTGTACGACGACCGGCTGGTAGCGCTCGGCCAGCTCGACCAGGTCGTGCGCCTGCTGACGCTCAACCAGTTGCAGATCGCCAAGGCAACCACGGATGACCCGGCCGAGGCCCGCCAGGTGATGGACGGGGTCGACAAGAACATGGAGACCGTCAACAAGGTCTGGGATGCTTACATGGCGACCTACCTGACGCCCGAGGAGCGCAAGCTCGCCGAGAAGTTCGCCGAAGCGCGCAAGGCCTTCGTCACGGAAGCGCTCAAGCCCGCAGTGGAAGCGATCCGCGCACAGGACGCCAGGCGCGCGACCGAACTGCTGCACGGCCCGATGGAGAAGCTGTTCGAGCCGGTGCGCGGTGACATCAACGCGCTGATCCAGCTGCAGCTGGAGGTGGCCAGGAGCGATTTCGAATCGTCCCAGTCGACCTACCGCCTGGTGCGCAACGCCTGTACCGCGGGCCTGCTGCTCGGGCTGCTGATGGCAGCCGGCGTCGGTTACTGGCTGATCCGCTCGATCCTGAATCCCCTCAATGAAGCGGTGGAGATCGCCGGCGCCATCGCCGCCGGCGATCTCACCCGCAAGGTCGTGGTGAAGTCCGCGGACGAAACCGGCCGCCTGATGCAGGCACTGAAGAACATGCATGACAGCCTGGTCGGCATCGTCAGCCAGGTGCGCACCGGCACCGAGGCGATCGCTGCCGCGTCCAGCGAGATCGCGTCCGGCAACCGCGACCTGTCCACCCGCACCGAGCAGCAGGCCGGTTCGCTGGAAGAGACCGCATCCTCGATGGAAGAGCTGACCTCGACGGTAAAGCAGAATGCCGACAACGCGCGCCAGGCGAACCAGCTCGCCTCGTCCGCCTCGGACGTTGCCGGCAAAGGCGGCCAGGTGGTGGCGCAGGTGGTCGAGACCATGGGAGCGATCAACGAATCGTCCAGGAAAATCGTCGACATCATTTCCGTCATCGACGGCATCGCGTTCCAGACCAATATCCTGGCACTGAACGCGGCGGTGGAAGCGGCGCGCGCCGGCGAACAGGGGCGCGGCTTCGCGGTGGTGGCGGCCGAGGTGCGCAGCCTGGCCCAGCGTTCCGCCGCCGCGGCAAAGGAAATCAAGGCGCTGATCGACGATTCGGTGGAAAAGGTCGGCAGCGGCGCGCGGCTGGTCGATGAGGCCGGCGCGACGATGCAGGAGATCGTCGACAGCGTCCGGCGCGTGACCGACATCATGGGCGAGATCACCGCGGCGAGCCAGGAACAGACAGCCGGCATCGAGCAGATCAACCAGGCGGTGGCGCACATGGATGAGGCGACGCAACAGAACGCGGCGCTGGTCGAACAGGCGGCCGCCGCGTCGCAGGCCATGCACGACCAGGCCGTCCATCTCTCCGATGCGGTCAGCGTGTTCAAGCTCGATGCTGCGCAGGCGGCGGCGCCCGCGGCGCCAAACACGCCAAGGGGGCCACGGATGCCAACCGCGCCGGCAGCCGCCTTGCCGGCCGCGCGCGCGGCCGCCGTACCCGCCCCCGTGCCGAAACGCCTGAATGCCACGACCCGCGACAACGACTGGGAAGAGTTCTGACCTTTCCCCGGAGTGCCTCACGCCGGGATGGCGGGCGACGCGGCCGGTGCGGCGGTGGGAATGGAAATCCGCAGGGTAGTGCCTTTCCCCGGCGCGCCCTCAATGCTGAACTCGCCGCCAAGCGCGAAAACCCGCTCGCGCATGCCCATCAGCCCAAACGATGCCGGCTTGTTCAGCATATGCGGCAGGGCGCCGATGCCGTTGTCCGAGATGGTCGCCTCGAGCGCGGCATCGAGCAGGCGCAGGCGGATGTCCACCTGCGTGGCGCGTGCATGGCGGGCGATATTGGTCAGCGCTTCCTGCAGGATGCGGAACACCGAGGTCGCCACTTCTTCCTCCAGCACCTCGTCGATATCGGTGCCTTCGATCTCCAGCGAGCAGGCGACCGCGCAGCGCTGCCTGAACTGGTTCACCTGCCATTCGATCGCCGCATGCAGCCCCAGGTCGAGCACGCTCGGACGCAGGTGGTTGATGATCGCGCGCACCGAACGCATGACGCCGTCGACCTGGTCCAGCAGCGCGTGCACGCGTCCATTGAGCGCCGGATGGTTGCGGCGGGTCGCCTCGTCCAGCAGCGAGACATCGATGCGCAGCGCCAGCAGGTTCTGGCCGAGTTCGTCATGGATCTCGCGCGCAATCCACTTGCGTTCTTCTTCCTTCACGCGCGCCTGGTGCGCCGCAAGCTCGCGCAGTTCCGCCTGCGACTGCCATAGCGCTTCCTCCGCCAGCTTGCGCGCGCTGATGTCCTTGGCCGTGCCGCGATAGCCGAGGAACCCGCCGGCCGCATCGAACAGCGGCTCGCCGCTCACCTGTATCCAGTACACCATTCCATGCGCCGTGCGCACCCGGTATTCGACGTCGGCGAATGCCTGGTGCGTGTCGAGCCGATCCTGGTGAGCGCGCAGGCCGCCGGCGATTTCCAGCGGCAGTTCCCGACGTGTCTTCCCGAGCAGCAGGGAGGTTGGCGTGTCGAACAGGATTTCGGCGCTGATATACGTGAACCGGAGGGCGGCATCCTGTTCCCAGTACCAGTCGGAAGACAGGTCCGCCAGGCGGTGAAAGCGTTCCTCGCTCGCGCGCAGCGCTGCTTCGATGCGCTCGCGCTCGGCGATGTCTTCACGCAAGCGCGCATTCGCCTGCGCGAGTTCGGAAGCACGCACGCCCAGCGACTGCAGGTAGAGCGCAAGCAGCGCGGTCACGACCGCGCCGGAGGCGAGCGCCAGCCAGGCCGAAGCCGGGGTGTCGTTGAACATGTCTCCGTCATGGACGGCAACAATCTGCCAGCGCAGGCCGGCGACGTCGACGCTGCGGGTTTGGCTGACGGGGCCGGCGGCCGAAAGCCACCGTCGCGCGCGGCTTTCGCCGTCGCCCCTGCGGTAGAGCAGTTCCGGATTGTCGCCGTTCTCGACATAGACGCGCAGCTCGACGTCGGCCGGATGCAGCAGCGTCGCGCGTTGCAGTACGTGCTGCATCAACGCCTCGACCCGGAATACGGCCGCGGTATAGCCGAGGATCGCGCCCTCGCTTTGCGCTGCGTTGCGTCCTTGGGAACCGGGCCGGTAGACGGGCATCACCAGCGCGAACGCGCGCTCCGGGCTGGAGCCGGAAAACAGGTCGAACATGCCGGTGGCGCTCGGCAGACCGGTGCCGGCCGCCCGCGCCAGTGCCCGCTGCTGCCCCGGCAGGGACGCGACATCCAGTCCGAACGCGGCGGTATTCGTGGCAAAGGGCGCGATCTGGTCGATCACGTGATAATGCGGCCGGCTTTTCGCAGGCACGCTCACGCCGTCGCGCATTTCGCTGATCGCGAAATCCGGTCTCAGCCGGCGCATCGCGGCTTCGAACGACGGCCGCTGCGCGTCCGGCACCACGCGCACGAAGGAAAACGCCTGTATGTACGGATGCAGTTCCACCATCTGCGTCGCGAGTTCCTGGAATTGCTGGCGCTGCGGCTGGCCCGAGCCGGACACGAACCGGTTGAGTATGGTGAGGCCGGCTACCGCGTCCTTGAATTCCTCCTCGAACGCCGCCTGCCGCAGGTCGGCCGCGCGCTCCAGCACTTTCGCGCGCCGGTCCGCTTCCGCATTGACCAGCCACACGCACAGGGTGCCGGTAAACGCGAGGCCCGCCCCCAGTGCCAGCAGGGCGACGGCGGATACCGGCTTGCGTGAAAAGTGAGACGACAAGCTATTCCTCGCGGAAGGGACGAGACCTTTAGATGCTACGAGGAAAACCTTGTCAACGAGTAGTAAAAGTTGACGAAATCATATTCGATTGATATTTCTCAAACGAAAGCGTCCGGTAACCAGACAATTATTTCAAATGAGAAATTCGGCGTTGCAAGAAATCTACACTTGCGGCTGCTACAGCTTCATGAAATCGCAGGCGCGCAAGCGCGGCACCGCAAAGTCGATGAAAGCCCGCACCCGGGTCGACATCAGTTTCGAATGGGGGTACAGCAGCGTGACCGGCACCGGTTCGGTTTCATACTTGCGCAGCACCGGCTTGAGCTCGCCCGCCTGCACCGGCAGCTGCACCTGGTAGGACAGGAATGCGCCGAGTCCGAGCCCGTCGCGGCAGGCATCGACCGCGGCCTCCACCGAGTTGGTAGTGAGATGCGCCGGTACCGGCATGCCGAAGATCCGGCCGTTCTCGCAGAACTGCCATTCGCTGAGCACGCCGCGGCCGGTAAACCGGATGCCGGCATGGGAGCGCAGTTCGGACGGGTGGCGCGGCGTGCCGTGCCGCTTCAGGTAGGCCGGACTGCCGCAGATCACGCGCCGCAGCAGGCCCGCCGGCACCGCATGCAGGCTCGACTCGGCGGGCGTCCCGATGCGCACCGCCACATCGACGCCCTCCTCGATCAGGTCGATGTTGCGGTCGAGCAGCAGCATCTCCACCGTGAGCCGGGGATGCAAGCGCATGAACTCGCGCAACAGCGGCGCCACATGCAGCCTGCCGAACAGCACTGGCGCGGTTACCACCAGTTTGCCGGCCGGTTCCGCCCTGGTATCGAACAACGTGTCTTCCGCCTCCTCCAGCTGCCCCAGCGCATTCTTGCAGATCGCCAGGTAGCGCTGGCCCTCGTCGGTAAGGTGGATGCGGCGCGTGGTGCGGTTGAACAGCCGCACGCCAAGCGCGGCTTCGAGCTCCGCGAGACGCCGCACGACGGTCGGCAGCGAGGTGTCGAGCGCATGCGCGGCCGCGGTCAGGCTGCCGCGGTCGGCGATTTCGATGAAGGTCTGGATGCCGCGGAGTTTGTCCATGTCATGTGCGTCGGAGCGTGGCAAATTCCTCAATATTATGGAGGAATCTTCTTTGTCTCATACTATTTATTCAGCAATCCGCAGCGCGCACAATCGCTACTCCCCCAGCACAACAAGGAGACCCTCATGCAAGCAGCCGCTCCCATCGATCTGTACCGCAGCGTCCTGTCCGGCCATGCGCACCGGGTCGAGCTGTTCCTGTCCCTGCTCGGCCTGCGCTATACCGCGATCGACGTCGACCTGCGCGCTGGCGAACAAAAGAAGCCGGAATTCCTCCGGCGCAATCCCTTCGGCCAGGTGCCGGTGATCGATGACAATGGCACCGTGGTCGCCGACTCGAATGCGATCCTGGTCTACCTGGCACTGCGCTATGGCGACGCGCACTGGCTGCCGCGCGATGCGGCCGGCGCGGCCGCGGTACAGCGCTGGCTGTCGGTTGCCGCCGGCGACATCGCGTTCGGCCCGGCGCTGGCGCGCCTCGGCATGCGCTTCGGCCGGCCGGTCGACATGGAGGCCGCGACGCAGCGCGCCGCGCGGCTGTTCACGGTGATGGAGCAGGAGTTGCAGTCGCGCGCCTGGCTCGCAGGCGAACACATCACCATCGCCGACGTCGCCGGCTACAGCTACATTGCGCGCGCGCCGGAAGGCGGGATTGCGCTCGATCCCTATCCGGCACTGCGCGCCTGGCTGGCGCGCATCGAGGCACTGCCGCGCTTCGTGCCGATGATCGAACTGCCGGCGCCGCCGGCGCAGGCGGCGTAAGCATGGACGGCCAAAAGACGGCGCTTGCCGCAGCCTTCCATGCGGGAGAGCGCGATGCGCAGGAGCGCGCCGGCGTCAGGGCGCAGATGGAAAGGGTCGGCGCGGCGGTATTGCGCGGCTACATGCCGGAGCAGCACCGCGAATTCTTCCCCTTACTGCCGACCTTGTTTGCCGGCGCGCAGGACGGCGAAGGCAGGCTGTGGGCGTCAATGCTGTGCGGCCGCCCCGGCTTCATCCGCTCGCCGGACCCCGTGTCGCTGCGCATCGACGCGCGCTTCGATGCGCACGACCCGCTCGCCGCGGCGCTGTCGCCCGGCGCGCAGGTCGGCTTGCTCGGGCTGCAGTTCGAGACCCGGCGGCGCAACCGCGCCAACGGCAGCATCGTCGCCGTCGACGACGCCGGTTTTGCATTCGCGCTGCGGCAAAGCTTCGGCAACTGCCCGAAGTACATCCAGAAGCGCGAGCTGCGGGTGCCAGGCGCGCTGCCGGCGCCATTGCCCGACCGGTCCGGCGGCGCATTGCTGCCGCCGGCGGCGCTGGCGCTGATCGCGCGTGCCGATACCTTCTTCATTGCCACGGCGGCGGAGGCGGCGGCGGGCACCGCGCACGGGGTCGACGTGTCGCACCGCGGCGGCCGGCCAGGCTTCGTGCAGGCAGCGGCATCGGGTGACTTGTCCTGGCCCGATTTCCAGGGCAACAACTTCTTCAATACCATCGGCAACCTGCTCGCCGACGGCCGTGCCGGACTGCTGTTCATCGATTTCGAGCAAGGCCATCTGCTGCAGCTGAGCGGGCATGCGGAAGTGGTGTGGCGCGGTGCGGAGGTGGATGCTTTCCCCGGCGCGAAACGCCTGCTCCGGTTCCGCACGTTGCGTCATGTGCTGCGCCCGCATGCGCTGCCCTTGCGCTGGACGCTGGTCGAGCCCTCCCCGCATCTCGACGCGACCGGCGCCTGGCGCTAGTAGATCATCCAGATGGTTTTAACACGTAGAGGAATGTAGGGTGGGTAGAGCGCGAGCGAAACCCACCGTGCGCCTCGATGGACGAAGTCAAAACGGCGGGTTTCGCCTGCGGCTCTACCACCCTGCCATCCTCCAGGTGCCAAACCCTGATCTGCTCGCCGTGCCTCGGTCGCGCCCCGGCTAGGGTTTTTCCAGCAGCAGCCGCATGCCGACCAGCGTGTAGCGCGTGCCTGGATGGTTCCAGTTGCGATAGGAGGCGCGCGCATAGAACGCCCAGGTATGCCAGGACCCGCCGCGCCGCACGCGCACCTTGCCGCTGTCCGGCCCCTTCGGGTCCTCCGCCGGCGACCGCGCGTAGTAATCGTCGTCATGCCAGTCGGCGCACCATTCCCACACGTTGCCGTGCATGTCGTGCAGGCCGAAGGCATTCGGCCTGAAGCTGCCCACCGGCGCGGTGAACGGGTAGCCGTCGCTGCCATCGAGCGCGAACGCCGCCCACTTTTCCCAGTTGCCCCTGGCCGACGCATCGAACACATTCGCCGACTGCAGCAGGGACTGCGGATCGTCGCCGCTGTGATAGCGGGTGCGGGTGCCGGCGCGCGCCGCGTATTCCCATTCGGCTTCGGTTGGCAGGCGATAGGTCTTGCCTTCGGTCTTGCTCAGCCAGCGCGCCATTGCCGCCGCGTCGTTCCAGGTGATGTTGGTGACCGGATGGTCGTCGCCCTGGGTAAAGCCCGGGTTGCGCCAGGAATAGGCCGGGCTGCGCCCTTCGAACGCGTCGCCACGCGCCGATTGCGCCGGATCGTATTGCGGGTTGTAGCCGTAGCCGCCGGTGCCGTCCGCCTCGGATTCGGGCCGGTAGCCGGAGGCGTCGAGGAAGCGGCGGAACTGGCCGACCGTGACTTCGTGCCGGCCGAGATAGAACGCGCGGGTGATGCGCACCTTGTGCACCGGCGCTTCATCGCCGAGTTGCGCAAAGCGCGCGGGATCATACTGCGGATAAGCACGCGCCAGCGCTTCCGGTGTTTCGTCGCTGCCCATCAGGAATTCGCCGGCGGGCACCAGCACGAACTGCATGCCCAGCGTGTTTTCATGGACAACCGGCTGCGCTGCCGAGGCGTTCAGCGGCAGCAGGGCGAGGAAAAGAACGGCGGCGAGTGGAAAAGCGGCGGGTGCGTGCATGGCGGATCGGCGGCAGGAGGGGCTTCAGGTTAGCGCCGGTGTGCACCCGGGTCAACCGGCGTAGCCTCAGGCGCGCTTCAGGCGGCCCAGCATGCGCTGCCCGGCCGTGACCACGCCGAGCACGATCGCGCCGGCGACGATGCCGACCACCGCGCTGCCCAGCGCCGACACCAGCGGGCCAAGCGCGCCGGCGGCATGCGCGAATCCTTCCACCGCATGATGCACCGCCGGCAGTCCGTGCGCGAGGATGCCGCCGCCCACCATGAACATCGCCGCAGTGCCCGCCACCGACAGCGTTTTCATCAGGTACGGCGCGATGCGCAGGATCGCCCTGCCGAGTGCTTGCGCCATGCCGCTGCTGCGCTGCGTGAGATAGAGCCCGCCGTCGTCGAGCTTCACGATGCCGGCTACCAGCCCGTATACGCCGATGGTCATGATCGCCGCGATGCCGACCAGCACCGCGACCTGTTGCGCGAACGTGGCGTCGGCCACGGTGCCCAGCGCGATCACGATGATCTCGGCAGACAGGATGAAATCGGTGCGTACCGCGCCCTGCACCTTTTCCTTTTCAAACGCGACCATGTCGACCGAGGGATCGGCAAGCGCGCTGACCAGCTCCGCGTGATGGCTCTGGTCTTCTTCCTTGCGGTGCAGGAAACGGTGCGCCAGCTTCTCGAAACCTTCGTAGCAGAGGAAGGCGCCGCCGATCATCAGCAGCGGCGTCACCGCCCACGGTGCGAAGGCGCTGATGGCCAGCGCGGCCGGCACCAGGATCACCTTGTTTTTCACCGAACCCTTGGCCACCGCCCACACCACCGGCAGTTCGCGTTCCGCGCGCACGCCGGCCACCTGCTGCGCGTTCAGTGCCAGGTCGTCGCCCAGCACGCCGGCGGTTTTCTTGGCGGCGACCTTGGTCATCACCGACACGTCGTCGAGGATGGTGGCGATATCGTCAAGCAGGGCTAACAGGCTGGCTCCGGCCATGTGGCAATCCTTTAAAAAGTTGTCTGATTGTCGATTGAATCATGAAGCAGTATAGCGGGTCACGAATTGCCGCATCTGTCTTCGCCTTCAGGTAACATTCGTTTCCACAAATCAACACGGGCTCCATTTGAAAAGAACAGGGCCTCCGTACCCCACACCATGCCTGACCATTACCTGACATCCCGCAACGTCGCGACAAGGAAGCAGCGTTGCGCGGTACGCCTGCTCGCCCTGTTCGGCTGGCGCGTGAACTTCGCGCCCCTGCCCGGGCCGCGCGGCGTCGTGATCGTCTATCCGCACACCTCGAACTGGGATTTCGTCATCGGCCTGTTGGCGAAATGGGCGATCGGGATCCGTTTCCGCTGGCTCGGCAAGGAAGCGCTGTTCAAGGGCGTCTGCGGCGCCTTGCTCGGTCCCCTGTTCCGCTATTGGGGCGGCGTGCCGGTCGAGCGCGGCGCCAGCACCGGCGCGATCGAGCGCCTGGCGCAGCAAATCAATGCAGAGGAAGAATGCTGGCTGGCACTGGCGCCGGAGGGCACCCGCAAATACCGGGATGCATGGCGCAGCGGCTTTTATCACATCGCATTGACCGCCGGCGTGCCGGTGGGACTGGCCGGCTTCGACTATGCGACGAAGGAAGTGCGGCTGGTGACCTATCTGATGCTGACCGGCGACTACACTACGGATCTGGCCAGCCTGCGCGAGGCGTATCGCGGTTGCCGCGGCATGCGCCCGGATTGCGCGGCGCCGATCGCATTCGGCGCGCCGGCGCCGGCCGCCCAGCCGAAGCCGAAGCCGAAGCCGATGCGTGCCGCCGGCGGCCGCTCATGATCCCCTCATGATCACTCTTCGCCGCTGACATCCTCGCCGAGGTACTCCTTGCGGAAGTCGCGTTCGATATGCGAGTAGAACGTCGAATCCTGGTACTTGTTGCGGAACCAGCGGCACCACGCCGCGTCGTGGCGCAACGCGGCGAGCTCTTGCTCCAGCGCTTCGATTTTCCGTGACTTGTCCTGCGCATCCGCCTGCGCCGCCGCTTCCGTTGCGCGCAACTGCCGCGCCAGATCGGCGTTGGCCGCTCGCAAGTGTTCGATGGCGCGCGCCGCGGCTTCCACCCGTTCCAGCAAGTCGTCGAGCGTGATGCCCTTGCGGCCCTCCTGTTGCGTCAAACCCGGTCTCCCATACGCACGCGTTGCGGTGCAACGCGTTGTTTAGGTGCGCCGGCGTGACATCAGTTCCGCGCGACCGTGCCCGACCGTTTCCGGCGCGGCCGCAATCCGCAACTGTTGACGAAAGGGGCGGGGGTGGGGCCGATGGAAACCCGATCTTGTTGATCGCGCGGAACGCTGGAAATGGCGTCCAGGAAAGCTTCTAAACCGCCTCTGCCTGATCCCGGCCGAAGGCTGGCCGGGACGGCGCAGGACGGCCCGCCGAGGCAAAAAAAGGGCGCGACCAGGGATGCGGTCGCGCCGTGGGGAAAGCAGCGTCAAGCCGCTGACTTCGCTTCCAGCATTGCGTCGTTGGCACCGAACGCGGCGGCCAGCGCGCGGCTCACCAGTCCCGGCTGCGATACGATCTGCGCGCGCCGCTCGCGCAGCGCCTGCGCCAGGCCTTCGGCGGAAATCGACAAGGCCTCCTGCCGTCCGCGCGCCGAAAACAGGAACAGGCTGCGCATCGGGCTGACCCAGGCCAGCTTCACCTTCATCGCCACGCCGTCCTTGCGCCGGAACTCCACCCAGGCGCCGCGTTCGATGGCGCCGACCATGCGGTCGTATTCGTCCGGCTCGGGCTGCGGCTGCTGCATTGCCTGGCGCTGCTGGCGCCGTTCCGCGGCGCGCTTGGCGACCGCCAGCGCGATCTGCATCTGGCGCTCCGGCGACAACTCCAGCGGTGCGCGCACGATCGACGCGTGGCACTCCGACAGTTCCTTGAAAAAGCGCTCGCGCTCCTTGCCCTGCCAATGGATCAGGTCGAGCCACTTGTTGAGCATCGCGATCATCGGCGGCAGCTTGGCCAGCAGTTCCTTGCGCTCGGCGGCGGTGATCTTCGGTTTCACGCTCCAGCACAGGTCGTCCATGGTCCTGAGCGCGCTGTCGACTGCCTGCGGTTTCTCGTCCTTCACGCCGTACGCGAGCGTGAGCACCGGAACCCATTTGTCTTCGAGGAAGGTCTCGACGAAGGCGACCACCTCGCCGGTGCCGATGCGCAGCGCCACCTCGTTTTTCGCGGCCTGCTCGCACTGCTGGTGCTTTTCCTGCTGCAGCGCGCTGCCGATCGGTTCCGCGTGCGCCTGTTCGAATGCGGTTTCGTCGCGCCGGATCATCGCTTCGAGCTCCTGCGCGACGTCGGCGAACACCGACGCATGCTGGTCGGATTCCTGCAGGATGCGGCGGACGCTGCGTTGGATCAGGGCGTAGACCGGGTCGGCGTCCGCCTTGCGGGTATCCCAGGCAACCGCCAGCCGGGCCAGCAGCTCGACTGCCCGGCGCGCCGGATGGCTTTGCTTGAAGAAGAAATCCTTGTCCAGCACGGCAAGCTTGAGCACCGGCACCTGCAGCGACCCGATCATCACTTTCATTTCGTCGGCGATGTGCTCGTTGTCGAATACCATGCGGAAGATGTTCTTCAGCAGGTCGAACACGCTGTTGTCGGCCGCGCTCAGCGCGCCGGCCGGCGCTTCCTTCCTGATCTTGTCCAGCAGCTCCACGTAGTACGGCACCGCGTTCCTGCCTGCCGCCGGCAAATGGCCGTTCACACTGCGCTGCACCGCAGCCAGATAGCCAACCAGCTCGTTGCGGGCGGCGGTGGCCTGCACGGCGTCGCCGGCGAACAGCGACGGGAAGTCGGATTCCAGCCTGCGTTCCGCCGGTTTCGCAGCCGGCTTCTCTTCAAACGGGAACAAGCGGCGCAACTGCTGGATGACCGGGTCGACCGCCGTGTCTTCCGGTGCCGGGGCAGCGGCCGGTTCAGCGGCCGGCGCTGCGCTTGCCAGGTGCGGCACGATGCCGCGCTTGATCAGCGCCATGTTCAGCGCATGCAGGATCGGCGCGAGGTCGATGCATAGCGACGGGCCGAGCAGGCGGTACACCAGGTGATGGGTACTGGTATCGGGCTGGAATTCACACCAGGCGTCATGCACGGCGGTCAGGAACACCTGCGGCCGGAACGGGTTTTGCGCCGTCGGCAGCTGGTCGCGCCCGAGCAGAGATGCGAGCCGCACGTTCAATGCGGTAAACCGGGTCGCGTTTTCGCCTTCGATCGCGCGCGACGCCTTGATCAGGCATAGCTTCTTGTCGACTTCCAGATCCGGCGGCAGGGACGCCGGCGCGGCGTCGCTCTCCTGTTCGGTTCCAGGATATTCGGCGGCCAGCACTTCGTTGTGCAGCAGCGTGCCGAGCTTTTCGGACACCACGTAGTAAAAGGGATAGCGATTGCGCTTGAGCAGGGCGGCGGAGGCGGCGCACAGCTTCGCTTCCTGCGGATCGGCCGCCTTTTTCGATGCTTCGAACAAGGCATCGGACAGCCGGGTGATGAAGCTGTCAATCTGCTTGTTGGCCAGGTTCCCCGCCGTATCGGCGAGCGCCTGCAGCACCTCGATCCGCAACGAGGGCGGGATCGGGTTGGCGCCTGGGGCGTCGTCGTGATGTGAAATGGAGTCCATGGCGTTGCCACATGTCGCGTAAAGAGATTTGCCCTCAGTAAATCACAGGCATGCAGGTATTGTGGCAGGATATTGCCGTACGGCAACTAGCGAATTGTAAGGAAAGGTTACTTTCCTTCTGGCAATATTGATAAGCCGGGGGATACGGTAAGCGCCCGCTTCAGGCGCAAGGAGTGCGCGTTATCAGGTCTTTCCGTTTTTACATCGTGAAAAAAACGGTTGCGCACAATGTGGCGTTTGCACCACGTAACAAAAAAAGCGCGGCCAGGTCGCCCTGCCGCGCTTTTTGCTGGCGTCCCGCCAAAGCGGGACCATGATGTGCCGCTTATGCTGCCAGCCGCTTCTCCAGCTGCGCCTTGGTCGACTCCAGCTCCGTCGGCAAGTGATACTTCAGCTTGTCGAACAGCTCCGCGTGCAGCGCCAATTCCGCTTCCCAGGCCGCCTTGTCGATGGAGGTGATCCGGTCGAACTGCTCCTGCGTGAATTCCAGGCCGTCCCACTGCAGGTCTTCGTAGCGCGGGGTGACGCCGAAAATGTTTTCGGTGCCGCCGGCCTTGCCTTCGATACGGTCGAGCATCCACTTCAAGACGCGCATGTTGTCGCCGAATCCCGGCCACACGAACTTGCCGTTCTCGTCGGTACGGAACCAGTTCACGCAGAAGATCTTCGGCAGCTCGGCCGGCGATGCCGCAATCTTCTTGCCCATGTTGAGCCAGTGCTGGAAGTAGTCGCTCATGTTGTAACCCATGAACGGCAGCATCGCGAACGGGTCGCGGCGCACCACGCCCTGCTGGCCGGCAGCCGCAGCGGTGGTTTCCGAACCCATGGTCGCGGCCATGTACACGCCTTCAACCCAGTTGCGGGCCTCGGTCACCAGCGGCACCGTGGTGGAACGGCGGCCGCCGAAGATGAAGGCCGAGATCGGCACGCCGGCCGGATCGTCCCACGCAGGGTCGATCACCGGGTTCTGGGTGGCGGCAACCGTGAAGCGCGCGTTCGGGTGCGCAGCCTTGCGGCCGGTTTCCTTCGCGATTTCCGGTGTCCAGTCCTTGCCCTGCCAGTCGATCGCATGCGCCGGCGGTTCCTTGGTCATGCCTTCCCACCAGACATCGCCGTCATCGGTCAGCGCGACATTGGTGAAGATGGTGTTGGCCGTCAGCGACGCCATGCAGTTGGAATTGGTCGCGGTATTGGTGCCCGGCGCCACGCCGAAATAGCCGGCTTCCGGATTGATTGCGTACAGGCGGCCATCGGCGCCCGGCTTGATCCAGGCGATGTCGTCGCCGATGGTGGTGACCTTCCAGCCGTTGAATGCCTTCGGCGGGATCAGCATCGCGAAGTTGGTCTTGCCGCAGGCGGACGGGAAGGCCGCGGCGACATAGTGCTTCTTGCCTTCCGGCGATTCCACGCCGAGGATCAGCATGTGCTCGGCCAGCCAGCCCTGGTCGCGGCCCATGGTCGACGCGATGCGCAGCGCGAAGCACTTCTTGCCGAGCAGCGCGTTGCCGCCGTAGCCGGAACCGTAGGACCAGATTTCGCGGGTTTCCGGATAATGCACGATGTACTTGGTCGGGTTGCACGGCCACGGCACATCCTTCTCGCCCGGCTGCAGCGGCTTGCCGACGGTGTGCACGCAGGGCACGAACTCGCCGTCGGCGCCCAGCACGTCATACACCGCCTTGCCCATGCGGGTCATGATGCGCATGTTGACCGCCACGTACGGGGAGTCGGACAGCTCGATGCCGATGTGCGCGATCGGCGAGCCGAGCGGGCCCATCGAGAACGGCACGACATACATGGTGCGCCCGCGCATGCAGCCATCGAACAGGCCGTTGAGCGTCACGCGCATTTCCGCCGGGGCGACCCAGTTGTTGGTCGGGCCGGCGTCTTCCTGCTTCGCCGAGCAGATGAAGGTGCGGTCTTCGACGCGCGCCACGTCCGACGGATCGGAGCAGGCCAGGTAGCTGTTCGGGCGCCTGGCCTCGTTCAGCTTCTTCATCGTGCCGGCGGCGACCATGTCGGCGCACAGGCGGTCATACTCTTCCTGCGACCCGTCGCACCAGTAGATGCGGTCCGGCTTGGTCAGCGCAGCGATTTCCGATACCCAGCTGATCAGCTTCTGGTGCTTGACGTAAGTTGGTGCATTCAATGCTGCAATGCCTCCCATAACGGGCTGGTTCATAAAAACTACCTCCAATGCCAATAAAGAATTCTGTCTTGTCCCGGCGGCACGGCAGGATCGTCGTCAGCTTTTGGCTCGGCTAGTGCGTGGTGGTCTAGCGGTACGGCGGTCTTGTCGAAGGCGGTCGTCTTGGTGTGACCGCGCGTCCCGAAAAATGGAATAATGCTCGGGTCGGTGGGATTGCAAACTCCGAGGGGGAGTTGTGAAAAATAGGTTCAGATTGTACACGCCCGCCATACCTTCGCTCAATGATTTACAACAAAATTGTAGGAACATTTGTTGAGTAATGTAGTAAGGCTTTCGGGTTTCTCTGAAGATCCGTATCTTTGCTACGCAATTCCCACGACCCCAGCATATTTCGCATGAAAATCGCCATTCTCGACGACTACCAGGACCGCGTGCGTCACCTCGACTGCTTTCACATTTTAGATGGGCATGATGTCAAAGTGTTCACGACTGGCGCAAAAGGTGTAGTACAGCTTGCGCTGCGTCTAAAGGAGTTCGACGCGCTGGTCCTGATCCGCGAGCGCACCGCGTTCAGCCGCCAGCTGCTTGGCAAACTGCCAAACCTCAGGCTGATCTCGCAAACCGGCAAGGTGAGTGGTCACATCGACGTCGCCGCGGCCTCGGAACGGGGGATCGCGATCGTCGAAGGCGTCGGCGACCCGACCGCGCCGGCCGAGCTGACCTGGGCGCTGGTAATGGCGGCGTCGCGCAAGATTCCCCAATATGCGGCGAACCTGCGCGACGGCCTGTGGCAGATGGCCTCGATCAACCCGGAGCTGAATACGCTGGGCCGGGTGCTGAAAGGCAGGACGCTCGGCATCTGGGGCTACGGCCGCATCGGCCGCCTGGTGGCGGGCTACGGCAAGGCGTTCGGCATGGACGTGCTGGTCTGGGGGAGCGACGCCAGCCGCGCCGCCGCACAGCAGGACGGCTGCCGCGCCGCCGACAGCAAGCAAGCATTGTTCGAACAGGCCGATGTGCTGTCGCTGCACCTGCGCCTGAGCGATGCCACGCGCGGCGCGGTGACGGCGGAAGACCTCGGCCGCATGAAGCCGGACGCGCTGATCGTCAATACCAGCCGCGCGGAGCTGGTGGCCGAAGGCGCGCTGGAAGCGGCGCTGCGACGCGGCAGGCCGGGCTTTGCCGCGCTCGATGTGTTCGACACCGAGCCCTTGCCGGCCGATGCTCCGCTGTTGCGCATGCCGACCGTGCTTGCCACGCCGCACCTTGGCTATGTGGAAAAGGACAGCTACGAGCTGTATTTCCGCGCGGCGTTCCAGAACGTCGCCGACTTCGCCAACGGCACGCCGAGGAACGTGCTCAATCCGGAAGCATTGCAGCGCGGGTAGGATGCATTGCCCGGCTGGGGTCGCGCGCACGGACATACACCAATGCTTGGGGTGGTATCACGCATTCCCGGCGGCATGTGCGCCGTGGGCTCGCCGTTCACGGCACAGCCGTTCGACTTTCGCTACACTAGAGGCTCGCCCATCCTGTGAGCCTCCATGCAATCCAGACTCTGGACCCTGACCCTCGGCAATTTCGCCATCGGCACCGGGGTGATGATCGTCCCCGGCATGCTCAACGAGCTCAGCGCCGATCTCGCGGTGTCGCCGGCCCGGGTGGGCCTGCTGATTTCCGCGTTCGCGATGACGATCTGCGTCACCGGGCCCCTGCTTGCCGGATGGACCAGTGCGGTCGACCGCCGCAAGCTGCTCACCGCGTCGCTGCTGCTGTACGGGATCATGCATCTGCTTGCCGCGCTCGCGCCCGGCTATGACGTGCTGCTGGCGGCGCGCATGCTGACCGCGATCGGCGCCGCGGTCTTCACCGCGCAGGCCGCCGCCACCGCCGGACTGATGGTGCCGCCGGAGACGCGCGGCAAGGCGATCAACCTGGTCTTCCTCGGCTGGTCGATCGCCGCGGTGGTCGGCACGCCGCTCGGCGCCTACCTCGGCGCGCATATCGGCTGGCGCCCGACGCTGGCGCTGGTTGGCTTGCTCTCCGCCCTGTTCGCCGCCGGGGTATGGCTGCAGATCCCGCCGAAGCTGTTCGTCGCGCCGATGGACCGCGCGGCGTGGAAGGTACTGTTCGCCGACACGCCGCTGCTGCTGGCGATCTCGGTGACCGCGATTCAGGCGCTCGGCATGTTCACCGTCTTTTCGTACATGGCGTTGCTGCTCAAGGATTTCATCGGCGCCAGTCCGGCGGTGATCTCCATGATGTTCCTCTGCTTCGGCATCACCGGCGTGCTCGGCAACGTGATCGGCGCGCGCGTGATGGACCGCGTCGGGCCGATGCGGGTGGGCGTGGCGGCGATGGGCTGCATGCTGGTGGCGGTCGCGCTGTGGCCGCTGACGCGCGGCTCGCTGCCGGCAACCGTGATCCTCACGCTGGTATGGGGCCTCGGCTGTTTCGCGGTGAACGGCTCGCAGCAGGCGCGGCTGGTGGCGATGGCGCCGCAGCTGGCGTCCGCGTCGGTGTCGCTCAATTCTTCCGCGATCTATCTCGGGCAGGCGGCCGGCGCCTTCATCGGCGGCCTGATCGTTTCCACCGCCGGCACCGCGCACCTGTCCTTCTACGGCGCGGTGCCGATCGCCGCGGCGATCGCGGTGTCGCTGTATGCGTCCAGCCTGGCCAACCGCCGCCGTCTTGCGGAGGCGGCATGAAGCTCGTGAGCGTCAACGTCGCCACGGCGGGAGAGCTGTTCATCCCGCAATCCGGGCGCGCGCGCCGCATCGTCACCGGGATCCACAAGCAGCCGGTGCCGGGGCCGGTACAGGTGAACAGGCTCGGGCTCGACGGCGATGAACAGGCCGACCTCACCGTGCACGGCGGGCTGAACAAGGCGGTCTATGCGTATCCGTCGGAACACTATGCATTCTGGGCAACGCAGCGGCTGGCCGCATTGAAGCGCGAGGAGCCGCTGCCCTGGGGCATGATGGGCGAGAACCTGACGCTGCAGGGCATTGCGGAGAGCGCGGTGTGGGTCGGCGACCGCCTGCAGATCGGCGGCCCGGGCGGCGTGCTGCTCGAAGTGACGGAGCCGCGCCAGCCCTGCTTCAAGTTCAATGCGAAGATGGGCTTTTCCCACGCGGCGAAGATGATGCTGCAGGCGGGCTGCAGCGGTTTCTACCTGCGCGTGGTGGAAACGGGGATGCTGCAGGCCGGCGATGCGGTGGTGCTGTTGCCCGGCCCGCGCCAGACGTCGATCGCGCAGATCAACGAACGACGCCGGACGGGGCGTCAGCGCGACCTGTTCTGAAACTGGTTTTCACCAGCGCGCGTCCGCCGGTCCAGATCCTGGTCCAGCCCGGCGGCCAGGGAAGCGGCGGACCGGCATACGCGGGCACGCCGCGCCGCACCGGAATCACCGGCAGATGGTCGGGCACCGGGCCGTCGCGCAGATCCCATCCCAGCGTGTACGCATAGTTCGGCAGCAAGGCTTCGCACACCGCGTCGAACCATGCGGTATGGTCTTCATCGCGGCGCAATGCCTGCGCCAGCCCATGCGGGTCGAAGCGCGCGAAGGCGCTCGCCAGCTCCTGCGCGCTCGCGCCCGGCTGGTCGCCCCAGCCCAGTACCGGATTGAAGTTGTAATCCGCGCCGGAGCCGTACCAGCCTTCGCGCCATGCGCGATCGATCCAGTTGCGCTGTCCGGTAAACAGATGCCAGCGCCAGTGCAGCCCGGAGGGCTTGGGCCAGGAATACAGATACAGGCGCTCGTAGCCGGCACGGTGCAGTTCGCGCACCATCGCCATCAGGCGCGCGTGCGGCATGCGGTCCGGCGCATCGCGGCGAAACCGGATCGGCTCGCCGTCGGCATGCTGCAGTTCGTCATGCGACAGGTTCAGGTCCAGCGTGCGCACTTCGTCGCCGAAGCGCGCCGACACCCAGCCGGTGAGCAGATTGACCGAGGTGATGACGCCATAGCCGCGATGGCGATGGAAGATGACGGTGCCGGGTGCGACGGGTTTCATGGGCAAGACTTCAGGCTGTAAAACTATCCGGTTCAAGACACGGAACGCAAAGGCTCCCGCCACTCTTCTATGGAGGGCAGTGCGCAAGGCGTTCAACACACTGTAAACCATTCACGAGGACAAATCACGTCTTGACAGCGATGTCTTTGTGAAGGCCTTTTCCCTGTCTGTTACAGGGCGACAAGAAAACCTGCATGACTCCACCGGTGCGAACAACAGCAGGCAAGGTGGTGCATGAGAAGCCGCTCGCCGCCTGTGACGAATTCTCGTTTACGGCGCCGGCATTGTGAAAGCGCTCCCTGTCGAGCGAGTGGGACAAGCGCCAGGGCAATTTGTTCAACGTCATCCCGTCACCTGCGCGCACCAGCTGTGCGCAAGCTCTTTCTGCCGAGCACTAAAAAGGTGCGGGCGCGCCACGTCTTCTTCGCCGCGTGCGGGGCCCGCAGCTTGATGCGTTCGAGTGCAATCGCTACGCACTGCGGCGTCGTCATGCTGCGACGCTGCGGACATTGCTGGCCTGCAAATTGCAAGCGCGGTGAGGCGCACTGTTTGCGTGCGCATGCATCCGCTTTCTACCCGCAGGCGCCGATGCATTTAACCCTTACCGAGGATTGCTCATGCACGATACCGCCAGGCTGGACGCCGACACCATTCCTTCCCCTGTGCGCGGCGCGGCGCGCCGTGCCGCAGGCAGCGCTGCCCGCGCGGCTGTCGGAGGGATGGCATGACCGACGCTATTCTCGGCAACGGGCCCTTGTACGAACGCTTGTGCGTGGTGGCCGAGGTCCTCGGCAAGTTCGTCTCCTGCTCGCCGCGCGCGGTCGACATCGCGCAGCTGGAAAGGCATACCGGGCGCACGGCGCGCGAACTGTTCCGCCTGTGCGCGATGCTGTGCCGCGAGCAGTTGCTGCGCCCCGCGCCCGGCCTTGCGCAGAGCTGGCTGCTCGCATGCCCCGCTGGCACCCTGACGCTGGAAGATGCGTTTCGCTGCGTGCTCGCCGAGCAGGCGGCCCGCGGGCGGCGCGCCACGGCGAAACCGGCGATGCCGGACGCGCCGCGGCGGGACGTCGACCTGCTGGTGATGCAGGCCGCGATGGGAATCAACCAGAGCGTGTTGCGGCACCTGCGCCAGTTTTCCCTCGACCGGCTGACGCTGCGGGCACCCGCCGCGCGCGGCCACCGCCGCGCCGAACCGGATGCCTGGGCCTGCGCGCGCCTGTCCTTCTCCTGAGGCCGTCAGCGCTGGCGCAGCCAGTCCCGGTAGAAATCGATGAAGGCCCTGACCTTCGGCGCCACGTGCCGTCCCGGCGGATAGACCGCATGGATGCCGGCGCGCGGCAGCGACCAGTCCGGCAGCAGCCGCACCAGACGTCCCCCCTTCAGGTCCGCCTCGACGCTGTACTGGTCGAGTACCGAGATGCCGGCGCCGCCGCCCAGCATTACGCGCAACGCGCCGGGCGCATCGACGCGCATGCGCGACTTCACCTGCACCGTGCGGGTGTCGCCGCGCCGCGTGAATTTCCAGGTAAGTGGCGTGGGCAGCAGCGTGAGCGCCACCCAATCGTGCCGCGCGAGGTCTTCCGGGCGCTTCGGCCGGCCCGCGCGCTCCAGGTAGGCGGGCGAGGCCACCAGCAGCTGTTCGAATTCACCCAGCTTCACCGCGCGCAGCGACGAGTCACGCAGCCAGCCGAGCCGGATCGCCAGGTCGATGCCTTCGCCCACCAGGTCGGCCACCCGGTCGCCGGTGCGCAGGTCGATCTGCAGCAGCGGATGCAGCCCCGCAAATGCCGCAAGCGCCGGCGCCAGCGACTGCACCGCGTGGTCGACGCTGGTGGTCACGCGCAGCACGCCGGTCAGTCCATCCTTCCCGTTCTCCTGCCCGACCTGGTCGAGCGCGTCCCGCAGGCCGAGCAGCAAGGGCTTGCATTCCTCATGCAGCTGGCGTCCGGCGTCTGTCAGCGCGACGCGCCGCGTGGTGCGCGAAAACAGCATCGCGCCGAGCTGCGCTTCGAGGCGGCTGACCTGGATGCTGACCCTGGCCTTGGCGGTGCCGAGGCGTTCCGCCGCCGCGGTGAAGCTGCCGGCCTCCGCCACCGCGTCGAACACCAGCAGGCTGTTCAGGTCGATCTCTGGCACGGGCATGTCGATTGTTTAGGAATGGAAAACAATCAATTATTGCTTGTGCTGTTTATCTGATCAATCGATTTCGCGATGATGCAAGCGTGCCATTCAACGACCAAGGAGGATCTCATGCACATCGCACTCGTCGGCGCCACCGGTTTCATCGGTTCCGCCATCCTGAAGGAAGCGCTCGCGCGCGGCCATCGCGTCACCGCCCTTGCCGGGCATCCGGAGAAGCTGGCGGCGTCACCCAATCTCGTCGCCGTCGCGGCCGACGTACTCGACCGCGAACGGCTGGCGGCGCAGCTCAGAGGCCACGACGCCGTGATTTCCGCCTTCAGCGGCCACGCGCAGAAAGACACCTACGACTACTACATGCGCGGCATCCGCAGCATCATCGCCGCCACCGAACAGGCCGACGTGCCGCGCCTGCTGGTTGTAGGCGGCGCCGGCAGCCTGGAAGTGTCGCCCGGCGTGCAGGTCCTCGACAGCCCCGGCTTTCCCGCGATGTGGCGGCAGACCGCGGAGGGCGCGCGCGACGCGCTCGCGCTGCTGCGGGAACAGGCGTGGCTGAACTGGACCATGCTCAGCCCCTCGGCGTCGATCGCGCCGGGCCAACGCACCGGCAGGTTCCGGCTGGGCCTGGACCAGCTGTTGGTCGACGCCGCCGGAGAGAGCCGGATTTCGGTGGAAGACTATGCGGTGGCAATGGTCGACGAACTGGAAAAGCCGGCCCATGCGCGGCGCCGCTTCACCGTCGGCTACTAACGCAGGTCCCGGCGAGCGCCCGCACGGTTATGCTGCCGATGCATGGAACGATGCATACATGGCATTGGATTGACCCCGGGTAAATCGCCTACGATGCAGGTGCAGTGCCGGCTGGGGTCGAAACGTCTCTTCCACCCCGGCCGCTCCTGGGGTTGGAGTGGTGTCGGGCGACGCCACTCCTTTTTTTTCGCATGCGCCCTGTTCTGCCGGTTGCCATCGCGATGCCCCTCTTCACGACGCCCGGTTCTTACATTGGTTATTGCGGTTGTGCATCTGATTGCATCGTGTTGTTGGACGGCGCGCAAGACTGCGCGCCTCGAGTCCGGGTAAGGTTTCCGTAACGGGGCGCCCTGCAACCGCCCGGAAACTTTCCGTGTTGGCCTTGCAACCTAATGCCGCCGCCCGGCTCTAAACCGGCTTTCGGCGTCACGGTTGCTTCCCGGCCACCGCCCATTCTCGAAAGGACACAACATGGAGCGACATTCTCGCTCGGCCTTGCTTGCGCTGATCGCCGCGCTGGCGCTTGCCGCCTGCGGCGGCGGGGGCGGCGGCAGCAGTTCGGAATCCCGGCCGGAAACCGCATCGGTCGTCGCGGCCGCGCCCACCGGCCCGGCCGCGACCGGCAACACGGCGACCGACGGCGTGAACTGGTTCAATTTCCGCCGCCAGCAGCTCGGCCTGCGCGTGCTGACCCGTACCGCCGCCGCCGACGCCGCCGCGCAAGGCCATTCGGAATACGAGAAACTCAACGACGTCATCACGCACGAGCAGGATCCGGACGCGCCCGGCTTCACCGGCGTGGACGTGCGCGACCGGCTGGTCGCCGCCGGCTACCAGCTTGTCACCCGCTATGCGTACGGCGAGGTCCTGTCGGCCACCGGCGATCCGTCCGGCTTCAACGCGGCGGAAGACCTGATCGGCGCGATCTACCACCGCTTCGTGATCTTCGATCCGATCTTCGAACAGGTCGGCGGCGGCGCCGCCACGGTGCCGCGCGGCGCGACCTACTTCAGCGCCAATTTCGTCACGCAACGCCTCGACAGCGGGCTCGGAAAAGGCCGGTATGTGGTCTACCCGTTCGATAACCAGCAGGGCGTGCAGCGCAACTTCTTCAGCGACCACGAGGTCCCCGATCCGGTGCCGTCGCGCGACGAAGTCGGCTACCCGGTCAGCATCCACGCCGACATCACCTCGACAGTCGAGGTGCAGAGCTTCACGATCCGGCCGCGCGGCGGCGGCCAGCTGCAGGTGCGCCTGCTGCAGAGCACCGCCGACCCGCTCACGCCGTCCTCGGCCGCCGCAATCATCCCGCTCGAACCGCTGCGCCCAACCACCGTCTACGACGTGCAGTTCTCCGGGGCGGTGGATGGCGTCCCGGTCAGCCGGAACTGGTCGTTCACCACGCAATAAGCTGTTGAGGGGCGCCCCCGGCCGCATTGCACCCGGGGCGTCGGGCCCTTCTCGAGCGAACGCGCCCCCCTCCCTAGCCCATCACACCCTCTAGGTGCCAGCCGGCGCCGAATCTGCTATTGTTTTTCCTGGTTTCAACAGCCGGTCGCAAGCCGGCTGCGGGAATCACGGGAGACAACAAACAAGCAGGCGGCACGATGACGGGCAATCCAATAACAACCCCGCCGGAGCAGGACGACTACGAACTGCTGAGCACGGCATTCGACGCCACCGGACTGGGGATCTGCTTCCTCGACGAGCACGGCGTGTACCAGCGCGTCAACCGCGCATTCTGCGACATGCTCGGCTATTCCGCCGGCGAAATCCTGGGCCGCCCGTGGACGATGACGGCGCCGCCGGAAGTGGCGGCGTACGGCCAGCGTTTCATCGACGCCCTGTTCGCCGAACATGCCGCCCTTCCCGATGAATGGCGCGTGCGCCGGCGCAACGGCACCCTGCTGACCGCGCTGATCAGCTTCAAGGCGATCACCGTCAAGGACGGCCAGCGCCGCGTGGTGGTGACCTTCACCGACATCGATTCGCGCAAGGCGGCGCAGGAAACCGCGCTGCGCCGGTCCCAGGACCTGTACCGCAACGTGGTGGAAAACGTCAGCGAGGCGATCATCGTGCTGCAGGGCGAGCGCATCATTTACGGCAACCCGCGCGCGGTCACGCTGTCCGGTTATGCGCTCGACCAGCTGCTGCAGCTGCCGTTTGCTGCGCTGGTGCACCCGGAAGACATCGGCGCGTTGCGGCAGCGCCTGGAACGGCGCCTGACCGGTGCGGCGCCGCTCGGGCAGTACGCGCAGTTCCGCGTGCTGCAGCGCGGCGGACAGGTGGTGTGGGTGGAGTCGAGCGCGGTGCGCATCGACTGGGAAGGCCAGCCGGCGATGCTTGCCTTTTTGTCGGACCAGACCGAGCGGCGCCGCCAGCAGGAAGCGCTGATCAAGTCCGAGGAGCACCACCGCCAGGTGGTCGACAATGCGACCGAGGGCATCCTGGTCCTGCAGGACGGCTGCGTCGTGTTCGCCAACCGGCAGGTGCTGAAGATGACCGGCTACACGCGCGAGCAGATGATCGGACGGCCGCTCGGCCAGGACCTCCATCCGGACGACCGCGAGCGCGTGATGGAGCGCTACCAGCGGCGCATGCGCGGCGAGGACGTCGACCAGAATGCTGTCTTCCGTGTCATCAACATGAACAGTGGCAATACGATCTGGGTCGAGATCGCGTCCGTCACCATCGAGTGGGAGGGCCGTCCCGCGGCGCTCGCCTTCATCACCGACATTACCGAGCGCAAGGCGCTCGAGGACAAGCTCAAGCAGACGCTGGCCGAACGCGAAACGGTGCTGGAAAACTCAATCGTCGGCATCGTGTTCCTGAATGCCGAGGGCCGCGCGATCTGGGGCAACCGCGCGATGTACCAGATCTTCGGCGTCGACCGCGCAACCGCCGCCGGCATGTCGCTCGAATTCCTCTATCCGTCGCGCGAAGCCTACCTGGAAACGGGAGCGACCGTCGCAGCGGCGGTCAGCCGCGGCGAGACCTTCGAATGCGAGCTGCAGATGCGGCGCAGCGACGGCAGCCTGTTCTGGGCCTACCTGTCGGGCCGCGCGGTGAACCCGAAGGACCTGTCATGCGGCACGGTGTGGGTGGTGATGGACATCACCAAGCGGCGCGAGCTGGAAATCGCGCTCAACAAGTCGGAAGAACACCACCGCCAGGTGGTCGACAACGTGACCGAGTGCATCTTCGTGGTGCAGAACGGCCATATCGTGTTTTCCAATCCGCGCCTGCGGCAGCTGACCGGGTATTCGCAGGAAGAATTGTCCCGGCTGCCGTTCGTGGCCCCGATCCATCCGGACGACCGGCCGCTGGTGATCGACCACCACATGCGCCGCCTGCGCGGCGAACAGGTCGAGCAGTACTACCAGTTCCGCATCGTCAATGCGCAGACCCTCGCGGTGATCTGGGTGCAGCTGTCGGCGGTGATGATCGAATGGGAAGGCCGGCCGGCGACGCTGTCCTTCATGACCGACGTCACCGAGCGCAAGCGCCTCGAAGACAGCCTCAGGCAGAGCATGGCGGAGCGCATCCGGCTGGAGACGCTGCAGATCCAGGCCGAGCTGAAGGAAGCCGAGCTGGCGCGCCGCCATGCGGAAGAAACCACGCGTGCCAAGTCGATGTTCCTGGCCAACATGAGCCATGAAATCCGCACCCCGATGAACGCGATCATCGGCATGGCCCACCTCGCGCTGCGCACCGGACTCGATCCCAAGCAGCGCGACTACATCGAAAAGATCCGCAGCGCCGCGATGTCGCTGTTGGGCATCATCAACGACATTCTCGACTTTTCCAAGATCGAGGCCGGCAAGCTCGACATCGAGCAGGTCAGCTTCAGCCTCGACGACGTGCTGAACAACGTCGCCGCCGTCACCGGCGCGCGCGCGCATGAAAAGCGGCTGGAATACCTGTTCCAGGTGCCGCTCGACATTCCGCGCGGACTGGTCGGCGACCCGCTGCGCCTGGGGCAGGTGCTGATCAACCTGATCAACAATGCGATCAAGTTCACCGAGCGCGGCGAAGTGCACGTCGCCTGCCGCCGGCTCGAGCTGGCCGGCGAGCGCGTGCTGCTGCAGTTCGTGGTGCGCGATACCGGCATCGGCATGACGCCCGGGCAGACCGCGAAACTGTTCCGCGCCTTCAGCCAGGCCGATGAATCGACGACGCGCAAATACGGCGGCACCGGACTCGGCCTGTCGATCGCCAAGCGCCTGGTCGAACTGATGGGCGGCACCATCTGGCTGGAAAGCGAACCCGGGGTGGGCACGGTGATCCGCTTCACCGCCTGGTTCGGACTGGCCGAAGGGCAGGACCGGCGCCGGGTTGCGCCCAATGCGATCAACGGCATGCGGGTGCTGGTGGTCGACGACAATCCGAGCGCGCGCGCGGTGCTGGCCGACAGCCTGGCCGCGCTGCCGCTGCAGGTCGACCTGGCGTGCGGCGCGGGCGAGGCGCTCGACATGATCCACGGCGCGGACGCGTTGCGTCCCTACGGCGTGGTGTTTACCGACCTCGACATGCCGGGCATGGACGGCGTCGACCTGATCGCCGCGGTCAAGGCGGACGCCGCGCTCAACGCGCCGCCGCGCATGGTGCTGCTCAGCTCGCACGGCCGCGAGGAAGCGCGCTTCCGCATCGAGCGCGCGCGGCCCGACAGTTTCCTGATGAAGCCGGTCAACGCCTCGGTGCTGGTCGATGCGCTGGTCGAGCTGTTCATGCCGCGCCACCGCAGCCCGCGCGTGGCGGCAACGGAGCAGATTCCGCGCTTCCGCGGCCTGACGGTGTTGCTGGTCGAGGACAATGAAATCAACCAGCAGATCGCAAAGGAAATGATGCAGGCGGCCGGGATCGAGGTCGACATCGCGGGCAACGGCCGCATCGCGCTCGACAAGCTGATGCTTGCCGGGCCGGAACGCTACGGCCTGGTGTTCATGGATGTGCAGATGCCGGAAATGGACGGCCATGAAGCGACCCGCCGCATCCGCGCCAATGCACGCTTCGACGTGCTGCCGGTGCTGGCGATGACCGCGCATGCGCTGGTCGAAGAGCGCGAGCGCTGCTTCGCCTCCGGCATGAACGACCACCTGGCCAAGCCGATCGACCCGGGCGAACTGTACGAGGCGCTCGCGCGCTGGTGTTCGCAGTACCTGGCGCACGATGCGCAGCCCGCCGAAGCGGCGGCGCCGGCGCATCCGGACCTCGAGATCGAAGGCATCGACGTGCGCGACGGCCTGGCGCGGGCGCTCGGCAACCGCGATTTCTACCTGCAGATGCTGGATCGGTTCCGCGACGGCCAGCGCGACACCACGGCGGCGATCCGCGCCGCGCTGGCGTCGGACGCGGTGCTGGCCGAACGCCTCGCGCATACGCTCAAGGGCGTCGCCGGCCTGCTCGGTGCGAAGACGGTGCAGGCGCTGGCGGGACAGGTCGAAGCCGGCGTGCACGAGGGCCGGCCGCCGGAACAATTGCAGCCGCTGGTGGATGAACTCGATGGCGCGCTGGCCATCGTGCTTGGCGCAGTCGACCGCACACTGGCGGCGCAGCGGCCGGCGGCCCCCGAGCTGCCGGCTGCGCCCGAGGCAGGCCGCGAACAGGTGCAGGAGGTGATCCGCCGCTTCGCCTTCCTGCTGCGCGACAGCGACAGCGAGGCCACCGACCTGCTCGGGCAGGCGGAACAGCTGCTGAGCGGCGCGCTCGATGCGGCGGTCTTTGCCGAGATCGCGCATGCCGCGCGCCAGTACGACTTCGACGCGGCGCTGGCGCTGCTGCGCGCCGGCGCCGCCGAAGCCGGATATGAAACCGGAGAGGAGCTTTGATGACTGACGCAAACCGGGCGCCGGGCAAGCCGACGATCCTGCTGGTGGACGACACGCCGGACAACATCGCGCTGCTGTCGGCCCTGCTCAAGGAACGCTACCGGGTGAAGGTCGCGACCAGCGGCGCGAAGGCACTGCAGATTGCATCGGCCTCGCCGCCGCCCGACCTGATCCTGCTTGATGTCGTGATGCCGGAAATGGATGGCCACGAAGCCTGCCGGCGCCTGAAGGCGGCGCCGCACACCGCGGCAATTCCGGTGATCTTCCTGACTTCCCGCGCCAGCGAGGAGGATATGCAACTGGGCCGGGCGCTGGGCGCGGCCGATTACATCACCAAGCCGATCAGCCCGCCTGCCGTGCTCGAGCGGGTCGCCGCGCAGCTGGGCCACGCGCGGCGGGCGGCAGCCTAGCCCGGATTGCCCACAATTCCTGTGCCCAAGTCTGTGGACAAGCCGGGAAAAGCATGGCTATCTGTATGATTCTCAAGGACATTTTTGCCTTGATGAAAATCAAGGCGCGGGCGAACATCCCCGGGGTCCGGCAGTCATACCAGCCTGAAGGAGGGCGAAACATGGCAGCCATCAAGTACACCAAGGCAGACTGGGTCGCGCAGGCGGACATCCAGGAAGAAGCAGACGGCAAATTCCGCGGCGTGGTACTGATCAGCCACCAGAACGGCGCCGGCAGCGAAGACCGCCAGCATACGGTGGACGCGCCATCGGACAGTCCGGAACAGGCGCTGGAGCAGGCGGTCGCGCTTGCGCACCGCATCCTGGCCGACGTGCGCTGAGCCCGCCGGCACGGAGGTGCGGGCTGCGCGCTGCCGGTCCTTGCGCGCGCTCTCCTGCCGCTGCGCGCAGCGCATCTGACCGGCGCACGCGATGCCAGGCCGCCACCGGCCGGTATCAGGATTGATAATTCTCAACATCCATTGCGGATGCGCGCACCAAGACTGTGCACGTGAAGAAACTGCTCCTACAATACCTGCGCCCCGCATTCATGACGCGCAGGTAACACTTAGCGAGCAAGACCATGCGTTTCCAACGTTGCATCAATCCCGACTGCCGCCGCCCGTACCAGGTGAACGAATTCGGCGGGCGATCCAGCGGCAACGCGGAAAGCATTATCTGTCCCCACTGCGGCCATGCAGAAACCGTCTGGACCGACAGCGTATTCCTGGTCCATGCGATGACGCCGGAAGAAGAAGCGCAGTTCACGGCCAGTCATCCCGACGCTGCGTGACAGCGGCGCCGGCAGTAGCGCCGGCGCTTGCCTTCCGCCTGCCGCCACTTGCCCACATCTGCCGTGGACAAAACTGTGGACAACCCGGTATAAGCCGCGTCAACTCAATGATTCAAAAAGGAATTTTTCCTTTGATGAAACGCAAGGCAGGCCGGGTCAGGCCGCACCGCGCAGGCGTTCCAGCAGCAGCGTCGTCTGCAGGCCGGCCACGGCTTCCAGCGCCTGTTCCCAGCCGCCCTGCAGCTTCGTCACCGATTCCTGCATCATCTGGAATGCGGTAACCGCCGCTTCCATCGGGCTTGCCGCCGCGTTGCGCGCTTCCTCGATGCGCACCAGCAGTTGTTCGAGCGAAGCGCGGTGCTCCAGCGGCGCGTAGTCGACCGCTTCGCGCAGCACATGGCGGCGGAAATCCTCCAGCGCTTCGGGATCGTGCCGGTGTAGCGCCAGCAATACATCGAAATCAGGCAGCGGGCTGTGCATGTGGGACTCCTGTAGTAGCGATGTAACAGGTATATCCCATTGTCTTTTTGCTATCTTGTGTCACCTCAAGCAGCTGCGGCGGCGCTTCTGCCCGCGCGCAAGGCGGGGATGCGAACGCCGGCGCGCGACAGCGGTCGCTTGCGCCTTACCCACAATTGCTGTGGCTAAATCTGTGGACAAGCACCGGCCGGCAACCGTAAGTCGATGAATTTTCAGGGAAAGTTGCGTTTGATTAAGCGCAAGGCAGGATGGAGGCGGCACGCGATGAAGGGGTCCGCCGGCGACGGGCAAAAAAAAGCCCGCTGACCTTGCGGTTAGCGGGCGAATCCAATTCAAGAAGAGTTGGAGGAGACAGGAAGAATAGTACCGCGCCGCAACAAATATTTCCTCTTTATTCTCGTGATGACAATCATTCACGAAAGTTATAACAACGGAAAATAAAAAGCCCGCCAGGCTTGCGCGAGGCGGGCTTTCGTGTCTCCTTCGATCATCCTGAAGAGGATTTCTTTATTTCGTGGCCGAATACTACACGGCTTTTTTAAAAAACAAAAGACTGGAAGTCGGCACGCGTCCGAATATTCTTCATTTTCCGATGCAAAAACGGCTGAAAATTACGCCAAGAAGATCATCCGACGAAAATTCTCCGGTAATGCTGTTCAGACGCTCCTGCGTAATTCGTAATTCCTCGGCCAGCAGGTCGAGCGCGTGATCGCTGGTGCCGCTGTCGGTCGCGATGTGTTCGGCGGCCACCTCGAGGTGGTTGCGCGCCGCTTTCAGCGCCAGCAGGTGCCGCTCGCGCGCCAGGAAGCGCGACTCGCCGGTCTGTTGCCAGCCGGCCGCACGCAACAGCTCGGCGCGCAGCAGGTCGATGCCGCGGCGGTCGGTCGCCGACAGGTAGATGTGCGTCGCATCCGGCATGCGGTCCACCGCCGGCCTGTGGCCCGACAGGTCGATCTTGTTCCAGATCCGCAGCACCGGCACGTTCGGCGGGAAGCGTTCAATGATCTCTTCATCCTCCCGCGTCGGTCCGCGGCTGGCGTCAAGCAGGTGCACGATCACGTCCGCCTTCGACACTTCGCCCCAGGTGCGCTCGATGCCGATGCGTTCCACCTCGTCGCCGGCGTCGCGGATGCCGGCGGTGTCGATGATGTGCAGCGGGATGCCTTCCATCTGGATCGTCTCGGTCACCTTGTCGCGCGTGGTGCCGGCGATCGGCGTCACGATCGCGACCTCGGCGCCGGCCAGCGCGTTGAGCAGCGACGACTTGCCGACGTTCGGCTGCCCGGCCAGCACCACGTTCAGGCCCTCGCGCAGCAGCGCGCCCTGCGACGCCTGCGCGAACACTTCCTCCAGCTTGGCGCGGATGCGCGCGAGCTGGCCGCGCGCGTCGGACTTCTCGAGGAAGTCGATCTCTTCCTCCGGGAAGTCCAGCGTCGCCTCCACCAGCATGCGCAGGTGGATCACCTGGTCGACCAGGTCATGGATGGTTTTTGAAAACACGCCTGACAGCGATTGCGATGCGGATTTCGCCGCCGCCTCGGTCGATGCCTCGATCAGGTCGGCCACCGCCTCCGCCTGCGCGAGGTCGAGCTTGTCGTTCAGGAATGCGCGGTGCGTGAATTCACCCGGCTGCGCGACGCGCAGGCCGATCTCCCGGCCCGCCTCCAGGCAGCGCGCCAGCAGCATCTGCAGCACCACCGGGCCGCCGTGGCCCTGCAGCTCGAGCACATCCTCGCCGGTATACGAATGCGGCGCCTTGAAGTAGAGCGCGATGCCCTGGTCGATCGCGCTGCCGTCGGCGTTCAGGAAGGGCAGGTAGGTCGCATAGCGCGGCTTCAGGCCGGCGTTGCCGCAGACCGCCTGCATCACCGCCTTGATGTCCTTGCCGGACACGCGCACCACGCCGATGCCGCCGCGCCCGGGTGCGGTGGCGATCGCGGCGATGGGGGAAGAGTCGTAGTTCATGGGGGGATTCTAGGGTTGGGTAGGGTTGCTGAGCAATGAAAACTAGCGGCACGGATGCAATTGCAACATCGACGGAATTCGCTGGACGGTCTTATCGTCGGGGCATGTGCCCACAAACAAAAAAGCCCGCGCACCGCGCGGGCTTTCCCGGAACTCTCAGGCAGATCAAGCCGTCTTGCCGGCTTCGATATTCTTCGTGATCACCCACTGCTGCGCGATCGACAGGATGTTGTTCACCACCCAGTACAGCACCAGGCCGGCAGGGAAGAAGAAGAACATCACCGAGAAGATGATCGGCATGAACATCATCACCTTGGCCTGGATCGGATCCGGCGGCGTCGGGTTCAGCTTGGTCTGGATGAACATCGAGATCGCCATCACGACCGGCAGGATGTACCACGGGTCGGGCGACGCCAGATCCTGGATCCAGCCCAGCCACGGCGCGTTGCGCATTTCAACCGATGCCAGCAGCACCCAGTACAGCGCGATGAACACCGGGATCTGCACCAGGATCGGCAGGCAGCCGCCGAGCGGATTGATCTTTTCGGTGCGGTACAGCTCCATCATCGCCTGGTTCATCTTCTGCGGATCGCTCTTGTAGCGCTCGCGGATCGACTGCATCTTCGGGGTGACCGTCTTCATCTTCGCCATGCTGCGGTAGCTCGCGGCCGACAGCGGGAAGAACGCCAGCTTGATCAGGATGGTCAGCACGATGATGGTCCAGCCCCAGTTGCCCAGCACCTTGTGGATCTGGTCCATCAGCCAGAAGATCGGCTTGGCGAGAATGGTCAGCCAGCCGTAGTCCTTCACCAGGTCCAGGCCCGGCGCCAGCTTTTCCAGGCGGTCGGTTTCCTGCGGGCCGGCGTACAGCTGCGCCGCCATCGACCCGGTCGCGCCCGGCGCCACCGTCCCCATCGGCAGGATGGTGCCGACCGAGTACAGGTTGTTGTCGACCTTCTTCGTGTAGATTTCGCGCTGCGCGTTCTGCGGCGGCAGCAGCGCCGACACGAAGTAGTGCTGCACCAGCGCCACCCAGCCGTCGGCGGCCTTGGTCACGTGCTTGTTCTTGCCTTCCTCGATGTCCTCGAATTCCATCTTCTGGTACTTCTCGGCATCGGTGTACACCACCGGGCCGGTGAAGGTGCTGTAGAACTGCGACTCGCCTTCCGGCTTGTTGCCGTCGCGGACCAGCTGCATGTACACCGACGGCGCGATCGGCGCGCCGCTGTTGTTGACCACGTCATGCTTGACGCCGATCGCGTAGTCGCCCTTGCGGAAGGTATAGGTCTTGACCAGCTTGACGCCGCCCTGCTCCGATTCCAGCACCAGTTGCAGCTCGTCCTTGCCGTCCAGCGTGCGCGGACCCGGCTTGGCGACGAACGGCGACTTGTGGTTCGGGAAATTGCCGCCGATCAGGCCGCTCTGCGCGAGGTACACATGCTTGGTGCCGGCGTCGAACAGCACCATGTTCTTGCTCTGGTCGACGGTGTCCTTGTGCTTGAGCAGCTCGAGGCGCTTGAGCTCGCCGCCGGCGGTGTCGATCTCCGCCTTCACCACGTCGGTGGTGATGGTCACGACTTCGCCCTTGACCGCTGCGGCCGCCCCCGGAACCGCGGCAGGCGCCTGCGCACCGGCAGTGGCCTG